>Ga0209174_10000039_pt1 | contig 93783 bp, 60 predicted proteins | sample JI91814BDNA_FD_187505 | JGI IMG/M metagenome (GOLD analysis project Ga0209174, IMG submission 187505) | Wastewater effluent complex algal communities from Wisconsin, to seasonally profile nutrient transformation and Carbon sequestration -... | ecosystem: Engineered > WWTP > Effluent > Algae...
CATTGAGTTCCTTCTGCAACTGGTGTTCATTTGGAAATAAAGGCCGGGGAACTGTTTGTCGCAATGGATTGGCATTGATCAGCAATTTATCTACTGCTAACTCAACAGCCACTTCAAGAATTAACTTAGGAGATGCTTCTATATCCTGAGCAGAAAAGTCATAGCACTGCCCCATCACATGCACATGTCCTGCGAGATTAATACACTCTTGTAGGGCCAATTCTATACCATCTACACTCTTAACAAGGCCAAGCATCGCTGCTAGCCACTCGATTTCTAAATACGAACACTTGTTGAAATTAACCACTGCGAGGCCAGGAGCTCTGAGTTCAACACCTCGTAAATTAGTACAATCATGCAGGTCTAACAGTACTAAAGAATCCAATGCACCTAAATTAGGTAATTCAATGAACGGATTTTTTGCTAAAATAAGTTGTTTTAAATGAGGGGTTGCTGCTAAACCTTCTATCTGATGATCATTAATGTTGGTTCCTGTTAAATTTAAATAGGTGAGTTGGCCAACTGGTAGATCGCCAAAACGAATCACTTCATTAATCAGAGCCAATCGCCGTTGTTTTGAAAGTTCATTGATTAGGTATTGATATTGTCCTCTATCCATTCTTGCTATTAAAGCCAAACATGCTTCACGTTGTATTTCACTTATCATGAAATTTATGATGTGATAGAGTTGCTCGCGGGATAATGCCAGCACAGTATTTTTTGTTAACTTGTCTAGTACATTAGACGCACTTTTAGGTGTATTAGCTGGTAATGATTTTAATGACACACTGGTCACTACCGGGTTAATTATTAAAAATGCTAATAACTCTTCAAATTGCAACTGTGCTAAATTATGCAAATACACCAGTGTAGCCACCTTCCCTACCGCATCGATTTTACTGCGTGCTAATTGCAAACGAGGACAATTTGAAAAATCAAGTTCAACAGCAGCTTCCTTTTCTTCATGATTAGTCAGTCTTACCGTAAAAGCCTCTAAATATTTATTTGAGCGAAAAATTGCACTCTGTTTTTCTTGAAAAAGGGGGAAACTAAAATCTATATAGTGTATTGATTTCGTTGTAAAATATAAGTCAGGTAAAAATCGACCCGCTTTGTCGGTGGCATTTTTTAATTCAGTAGTTGTTAATTCGGATTCAAGCAAGCGTTCGAGTAAAATAGACCAAAACACATCAGGGAAGACAGTTGGATCTAGAAATACCGGCCCCGGTACTTGTTTCATCCTATTTAAATATATATCAATTTGTTCAAGATGCGGCACCAATGATTTGACTTTTTCTCCCGTTGTATTGATTTTATCTTGAATTAACGTAGGTAGGGTTGTACTTTGCCATAGATCACATTGTAAGCAATCAATCTGTATACCATTATTTACCACACGAATTTGATAACGTACTTGAATGGTATAGGGCAAGTGTTTATTTTGCTGAGTGAATTGATGCAACTCTCCATCAACAAACAGGGGCTCCCCTGTAGTTTCTTTGGTATGATAGGTATTGTAAGCAAAGCCAGAAATAACCAGCTCTATTTCTTTAGGATTCTCAGCCGAATAATGAATATAAACGCCCATATCAGGTGAATTTACTCCAATACCAGCACGGTTTAGACAAAATGAAAAACCTTCAACAATAGGATTAATAAAATTATGTTGATTACAATATGCATATAATGTTGTTATTAAAAGCGGGTCAATTGGGAGATTATCAAGGTAATTGTAAACCGCAGCTAAATACGATTGTCTGTCCTCCGTACTAATATGGGGCACGCTAATATAACAAGACCTATCCATGTCCTGTCGAAAGTTTTTCTGATACTTTTCTTTATCTTCTTCTAGCTGTGCCGCAGAAATAAAACGCCCAAAATAATTTTTATCGGGTTTCTTGGTTGCTACATTGAACAAATTGCTAGTCATCGAGCAAGTTAACACATAGGCTGTCTGGATATTTATTTTGTTTGGAGTCTTTTTCATAATTAACTACTCTAAAAATTAGATATTATTCAAAGCAATTTATGATTATTGTTCTTATGCCTATTTATTGAGCATTTTACAAGGTTGTTGTTTTATATTTTACCGTATTTTTTACGGTGATATTTACAGTTTCGCCTGGTTAAAATCAGACCAATACAATATTTAGCGATTTAATTTCGCTCATTACTTGGAACTTGCTTGCTTATTTATAGTAAGTTATTGACTCAATAATGGACACTATGGTATTATTTTGCCTTGATTTAAAAGGAGTTTGGTTCAATTTTTCTAACGAGGCTCTAATGCTAGTATCAACACAATATTCTTTAGAGGACTTACCTGGCTATCTTCTTTGGAAGGATATGAACTCATCCTATTTACAAGCGAATGGAAATACCACTCGTTTATTTGGATTTGCAAATCCGGAGAAATTAATTGGAATTACCGATTATGATATAAAATGTGAGGCCGCAGAATATGCAGACCTCTTTGTAGCCCAGGATAATCGATTAAAAGCATTCAGAGAACCCCTAACTATTTTAGATGTGCACCCCTATATTAATGGTGAATTAAAAATACTCCTAATCAATAAATCCATTTTTAAAAATGCGCAGGGCGAAGATAGCGGTATTGCTTGTAACTGCATTGAAGTGACTAGCGATCTACTTATTAAAATTGGTCTAAAACTTGCGAACCATTGTACTAAAACCAGTAATCAAAAAATCTTACGAGCAGCGAATTATTTTTTTGTTGAATCCTATGACGGTTTAAAATTATCTAAACGTCAAACAGAAACCCTCTTTTATTTAATTAGAGGCAAATCTTGCTCGGACATCAGCACTATATTAAATTTATCAAGGCGTACAGTTGAGACTTATGTAGAATCAATTAAAGATAAAATGCGGTGTAATAGCAAAAGTCAATTGATTGAAAAAGCCATCGAACTTGGGTATGTAGATATCATTCCAAAATCAGTATTAAGTCAGTGTTTAGCATTCAAAAACTTTTAGCTGACGGGAGTCTTTCGGGTCGTGCTTTGAACCTCTAAATTTTTAAATCAGATGTAGCTTAAGTTCGCTCAAGGTAAAAAAACAAGATCTGTGCCCTCAATCTAAATTCATGTCAAGGTAGATTTTAAAAATTAGAATAGTGAACCCAACTTGGTTCCTAGTCCCAATAGTCAAAATAAAAATTATCATCGTTAATTAAGGTCACAGCCCTTGCGACCCACATCGATAACTTTACTTCCATCCGATTGCGGGGCTATAGCGGAGGAACTAAAGAAGGAGGGTTGACGATCTTCCCTTCTCTTCGACCTCCTCACATCCTTAAAACCCATGGTTGCAGCGTCGTTAACCAACATAACGGGAACTAATGCACTCAGCTCGCTAAGTTCATCCCCGGTATCTTCTGACAATTCTTGAGGTTTTCCATTAATCAGATCAATAGTGTGTTTGATGTTTTTATAGAGTAACTTACATCGTTGTTTAATTTCGGAATCCTCGCATTGCTTGATTGCTAAACGTATAACCCGATGCAAATCTATTAGTTCAATTTGCTCCTTATCATGGCGTTCCAGGTGCTTAATTGAGTCACCTAACCACACCAACAACTTAAGGTAAGGCTCTAAAGTGTCGCCTTGTAAGCGATTATAAATTTTTTCCTTTATCGTATTGTTTTGCCAAAAATTAGTTACATTGCGTAACAATTCACTGTTATTCTCTCCATCCAAATCGTCGTGCTCATTGCCGCTACTTTGCTTTACAATTTCAATTATGAAGGGCTCTAAGATGTTGTTATCCAGCGCAGCATAAATTTCCGCTTTCTCCAAATCACCCGGATTAATAATTCGCAAATAGTGATTAGTACATTGTACTAACAGCAGCCACAATTGTTTTGCCTCAATTTGAAAACACCGTGAATTCTTTTGCTTGGTCTGTTGTAACTGGACCACCATTTGTTCAATAACATAGCTCAGGAAGGCGAGACACCTACTTCTATACAATTGCTGTTTATTACCTTTGAGCATTTCGTTAGGAACCGTTAAACGATCCATCAAAAATATCAATTCTGATTTGTGCTTAAGAACATTTCCGGGGCTCCCTAAAAAATATTTTTTAAAGTCTAGGATATTACCTGATTCCTCATAAGCTGGACTTTTTAATTCGTAAACTAGTAATTCAGCAAAAAAATATAACTGAAAATAGGAGCTTATATATTTGTGGCGAACAACGTACATGGGACATTCACTTTTCAAATATCCTAAACGAAAAATTAATTGCCGAATTAAATCCCAATCATCAATCGTTGGCTTTTGTTTTACAGTTCTGTCATTGACATAGCGATGAGCAAATTCATAATGGCCCCGATTTAAGTCACAAGGTTCATCACCTGAACTATACATTTGGGCACAATATCCATGACGCGCTAAAGTCACCAAAAGCATTTGTACTCTACTGTCATTTAAATAATCCTCATCGGTAATGAATCGATCCAATTGCTTAAACTCTTTAAAACCAAAAGCTATCAGATTGCGATTGATATCACGTTTTAGGCTTTCTCTAACAATATACTGTGCTAAGCCCGCTCGAGATGCTTGAGATGACGAACTCTGCGACCAAAGATGATAATAAGCGCAGATCAAAAACATAAAATAAGGTGAGTCTGATAAGGAATTAAGCGGTTCTTGCCTCAACTCTTTCAATAGTTGCCGTTTCACTGTTTTAGATATTGGCGTTTGGTTTAAATACGCTTTTTTTAATTCCCAATGATCGCGAAATCCCAGTAATGTATAGTTTGCCTTTTGGGGACTGTCAAGGAATCGCAACATGGAAGCAATTTGCATTTGCCGACCCATTATGATGCATGGGCTTTGTAATATTCTTGCGATAGGGTTAATGGAATTTTTAAATTGAGTATATAACTCAACACTTTGCTCAGGAAAGCCATCTAGCCCATCAATAATAAATAATATTTTGCCCTGGAGATCGCTTTCACACAAATGGCGCATTAACTGAATTTTTTGAAAATTAGACAAGCTTGGCATAAACTCAAAATAGTATTGTTGTAACAACCAATTCATAAAATCTAAAGAACTCGTTAGCGGATCAGTGGGAGAAATTAAGTCGGAGGGTAAGGTCCTTAAATCCAAAATAAATACCCATTCGAATCGACTGTTTTTAGCATTACTCCAAGCATGGACCAATTGACGCGCTAAAGTACTTTTGCCGCCTATTAGTTCTGATTGTATGAATGTGGTAGAGCAATTTTCTACAAGTTCAGTGAGCAACAAGGAATTAACAATCTGTGGTTTATTTTTTATGTTAATTACTATAGGTATTGGTTCATCGTATTGATATCCCCCCCCTAAAAAACCTTGAACATACGGTGCTTGTTGAAATTGCTTAGATTCAAACCATGAGGATAATCCTTTTCTTATTTCACTTGGACTTTTAAGTTGATTACGTTCAACAGCAGAACTAACACTATTTTGTAATCTACAACTTGCTAATACTTGTTGCTTAGAATCGCGTTGTATAGCTGTTTCTCGAGCTTTTAGAAGTGGCGTTTGAACTGGTTGCAGACCCATAATTAATTGCATGTTGTCGCGAATGGATATGGCATAAGGTAGTTCAAGGAACGAAGGGTTGATGCGTTTATTTTGATCTATAAATGCGTCAATAGCGCTTAATGCTAACTGCAAATTTTTCGATTGTGGCAAAGGATACTCTAGTTCAGCGCGTACAATCTCGGAAAAGGTACTCAGTGTCTGCAACAAATAGACATAAGGTTTTCCTAACTGCGTTTCATACGACTGGCTAAAGACGGCTAGAATCACTTGAACAAATTTATCCTGGTAAACCAAGGTATACTCCCTACCCAAGTGATACCTACCTGACTTGTCAAATAAATCGAGTTGCGGTTGAGATGCCCCTATCAGTTGATCCATTTGCACAATAGCAAGTAATAAATCATCATTGGTTTGGGGTTGATGGCTTGTGCTTGTTGCAGAATTAGAATTTACAGAGACCGTTCGTTCAATTTCATCGAATGCATCACATAACAGGAGCATCTCTTTCTTTACGTGCTCGACATTGCCCATTCCATCAAAATACTCTTTACTAGCAAAAACTGAGGTCTTCATTACTAACTCCCCTACAACATTTAATTGCCAAAAGGCACCTGACTACAGATAGCAGATTGATGCGCATTATAAGGGGTTGATTAACTCATTTTCACCGTAATGAATACGGTATTCCTCATGCATATATCCCCTTACAATGCGCAAACTAAGAGCACTTACTAGAGAGTTATAAAGCAATGAAACCTTATATTGTAAATTTACTGCCAAATTTTTTACACAGTGACTTACTTATCGATAATGAATTTGAAGCTGAAAAATACATCGAAGGGGTCGTAGAGCCTACTGGTCCCTATGATCTTGCTTTGTTTCATAAAGACAATCAATTAATCATTGGTTGGTTTGAACAACTAGCCGAACTCTTTGCCTGCTGGCAACATGATCACGGTAAAGTCTGGAATAAAGATAAATTACGTATAACGGGTGCACGAAGCTTCGGAGTTTCTTATACTGAATCTGATTTAGATTGTGCAATAGTCTCTGACAATATTGAGGATTATTTAGCTTTTTGTAGTTTTCTGTTGCAACGCTATGAAACAAGCCACCAAATCCATGCTACCAAAACAGAAGCCGGTTTGCCTTTGTTTATCGTAAAAAAGAAAGGCGATCGCTTTGATTGCCCTTTATTGAATACACTTTACGCAGATAACAAATTTCCCAAACTAGAAATTACCTTCCGTAATGAGCAGGTATACAAAACCATACAAGATGCGGGGCATAATTTTTTTACGCAGCTACCCGATCAGGCCTTGTGGAATTATAGAATCAATAAGCGACGTCTGACTTTAATGTTACGCAATGATATTAATACCGACTTACTCTATGAAGGTCGAAAAGTACGCGATGTATTAATGGCCCTAAAAATGGCTATTATGAAGCCTATAAACGTCTTAGAAAATGAGAACTTAACTTCGTTTCCTTTTGATTTAGACCAGGTCAAACAATTTAGCAGTAAATATCCCACAATTGAATATCCTCCAACGCAAATCAGCAGCAGCTTAAGTGCCGAGGCCGACTTTTTACTGCACAATAGTCAAAAGGCAGCGCTGTTTCCCGTTGATCGGGATCAACCCTTACGTTTACTGGCAAATGGTGAGCGATTGGCACCCAATGAATGGGCTCTTGCTCAAGAACAATTCGAGCCAGGCTCCCCTCTTTTTAACTTTTTCCAAAAACATAGAGAGCAAATCTCAAGCCAACTCAAATTAAATGGGAAATATTATACCTCCGTTCCCATCATTACATTCCGTCATCATGGCGAACTCTATGTCTTACTAATGGAAAATAAGGGACTGCAACACTCCTCTGATGTAAAAGAAATCCAATGGACCGCCCATGGAACTCGAGTGGATTCACGAGAGAAAGAATTGCTACATAATGCTAAAACTTGGGTGCTTTTTGATAAAATTACTCGCCACAACCCTACAAATAATTATTTGTTAGCCTCTGCCTATCGATGCGTTACAGAAATGGGTATAGCAGTATCTGAAGAGCGGTTATCGAAAATCCATCTAATCAACCGAGATGAAGCTGGTTTTCCAGAGGAAAACGGACATTATCATACCGCTTTTTTCCATATTGATTTGGGTGAGAGAACACCTGAAGAAATAGTGACCTGCTGTCATAAACCCAGTTCCTCTCGATATGGTCATTGGACTCAATGTTTTAAAGTGGCCGATTTATTGGCACAGGTTAAAGAAGTACCTCATCCAACAAAAAAACGCGAAAGCTATCAATTAACCTATGAGGATAAAACCCTTACCGTACGAATGACGACCATGCGTTTTATCATGGCATTAAACATTTTAAAGGAAGTACCTCAAGACATTGATATAAACTCACCATGGAAGCTGCATAATGTGCAATCAATAGAACTGGCTCTCAACTGGATACATAATCGTACTGATGAAGCGGTACAAATATCCTTATTTTCAAATCGAGTCAACCAATTAAGTTCCGCTCAAATACATGCTTACGCCTATAAAGCGGGACTGAATGAGGAAAATCTTGCCTATCTATCCATTAAACCCGAACGACTCGCTCTTCATCATTTGTTAGCCCAGTTAACAGTTAGAACCAAGATAAAAAGTAAAGAAGAATTAACAAAAACCTTAGCAAAGCTAACAAAAAGTTGGAATGAAAAACACCTCAGTTCTCCAACTTCATCTTTGCCTACTCTACTTTCTAAGATTGTCCATGAGCTTAAGGAGTTATTAGCGTCAAGTCCACTGGAACATGCAACTCCGAAACATCTAGAAAATAATGCAAGATATGCTCGTATGAAGGCTTTATATGAGATTATTAGTAAAAAAGAACTCAATCCAACCCATAAAGCTCTTTATCATTTGGACGAATCCGATGCTAATATTGCTCTGATAATTACTGCCTTTGAACTATACCATGCAGAACTTTATCCCTTAATAAAGAATCAAGTAACTGATCTTGTTCAAAGGGCAATTGATAATAATGAGGTAGAGGAGCTGCAGAACACCTCTCTTGATAAGCAACAATTTTTTGGGGTAACTGGACCTGTTGCCAGTGGTAAATCAGTGAGCGAAGGTCTAGCCCGCATTGAACTGGCTGGAGAAAGCGCTGCCTTCATTAGTTCTGATGAATGGAACACTATTCTAATCGCAATTCTTGAGTTAGGACCCTATAAAAAACAACAAGGTAAACTTACTTTAGCAGAAGCTTGGTTTGTTAAAAAACTGATTTGGCAATTGCTTGCCGAAATGAGTGAACGTAATGTAGCAGTTCATCTGATTCAAGAAGCGATGAGTCCTTTAAGTCTAAACTATCCGAAAAAAGGAAAAACTAACATTTTCCTAAACACCGCATCCCCAACAGAAGCAATTAATAGAGTGCAAACCCGGGGTGAGCTAACCGGAAGATATATTGCTGGATCGGAAACTTTTGCTTCCTACCGTTGGCCCTGGTTAAACTTAATTGCAGCAATTGATCGCGGCATGGCAAGCCAAGCTGATTTAATCTTAAACGTAATAGATACGGATAAAAGTTACACGCTTACAAACCTACCCGAAGTGGTACGTGCGCTCAGATCAAAAATAGTCACGGTGCATAATAACTGTTTTAATATTCTTGATTTGCAAAGGTTTATATATTTTGTCAATCGAGGATACATGATCAATCCAGCTCCTCAAAACCAGACGGACGCATGGTTGTTGTCAGAAATGGATGTGCCTAAATTACATGCTGAACTTGAAAAATTATATGATGTGAAACATCAACTAATAGTGCAATTGGAAGGTACAGCTATTGCTAAAGAAGTATTGTTTGCAAAAATAAGTGATGTTTTAATTGCTAGTCAACAGACAGAACACAGCAATCCTGAAGAAAAATTTACTATTCCAACTTTAAAAGAACAGCTTGAAACCTTATCGGTAGAAAATAAAGAATATCTTGCACAGTACGGTAACTGGGATAATTCCGCTGCGGAAAGAAGCGCGCTTAGTATTTCTGGTGTTGATGAATTCGATCCAATTCGTAATGCCTTATATCAGCTTTTTGTAGTCTTAAACTATAAGAGTGTTGCAGAAATTAAAGCGGTTTTGCTGAAACCTCATCAAGAAGAAGGCTATAGTTTTGCCGGATTGACCGCTGACACAGCAGAGCTAAGCAAAAATATCGAAGCTTTATGTCAACTTAGAGATCAAGCCCGTAAAAAATGGTCAAAAGGAGTTGGGGATGATTACTTAATTAAGTGTTTTCTTATCCATAATTTAGGAAAAATGAAGGGATTTTTAGAAAAAAATTCTCTCGAAAACAAAGGATCGGCGACTTCCTCAAGCCATGATTTGTACTTAAAGAACTGGTTAAGTAACAAACCTGACTTGTCTTGTGCAAATACAGAGCTCACGCCTTGGGTCGAGGCATTTATTGGTCTTGGCTACAATCCTCAAATTATGGCAAAACCAGGATATGTTGGAGTATTAGCTGGTGTTAATGAGCATGTGCATAAGTTGGATGATTTATTATCTAACGAAAAAGCGATTAGGCACACGTTTAAATCCCTATTAAAAACCTTACCTAAGGAAACGCAAAGCCTGCTCGCCTATTATGGTGATTGGGAGCAAGCGCAAGACTATAGAGCGAGTTTGAGTATAACCGGTGTCGATGAATATTTTGCGATTCGCACTTCATTATATTTACTCTTTATAGTCCTCAATAATGAGACTGTTAATGACATTAAAACTAAATTAACCAGTGCATATCAAGAAGAAGGGTTTAATTTTGCAGGTATAGCTGATACTCCTGACTTAATTAAAAATATAGAAGCCCTTCGATTAATACGGGATAGTGCTCGTCAAAAATGGAATAAAGATCAGGGTGATGGATATCTACTTAAAAGTTTTGTAATTCATGATCTAGGAAAAATTAAAGCATTTTTATTGGATAAACAATTAGCTAAAGCTGAGGAAATGTCTGCGGCGAATCATGATTTGTATTTAGATTCCTGGCTAGAACTTGATCCGAAATTAAAAAATATTTGCAAAGAATTGTCGAATTGGGTGGATGTATTTGATGGTGCTGGCTATAACCCTCAACATCTGGCACGCGCCGGTTATATAGGTAAACTAACTATTATTAACATTCATGTCGAAATCATTAAGAAATTTATTCAAGAAAGAATGAATTCCTTTCTTTATCAAAAAGCCAAAGCATTAAAAATACCATTAGCTGATTTTTCTTTCTTAATCCATCAGGACACTTATCAAACCTCATGGCTTGAGCTAACTTTCGAACAACAAAAAAAGATTATTATGCTTATTTGGGTAAGCCCATTTATCTTTGTGAAACCTCCTTTAAATCCTGAAAAAGTAAGTCAAGAGTTTATTGAAATTTGGCAGAGTAATAAACATAACGAGGTAATCTCAAAAATTACCCAGTTCATGATCAAAAATATGATGGCCGATGATTTTATATTTTTATATAACATCACCGGTTTGATACACCATACCAGCGCACAAAATGGCAGTCATTTTGCCAATGGTGGTACGGTTGACGATCTCTTCACTACATTTTTCCCATTCGTTTTAAATGCCGTATCTGGAAAGATCCCTAATCTTCCCATCCAAGAACCACAACCTCGGGGTCTGAACAAGTTTCAAGCCTTACAAGGTGTTGAGATGAGTATTAAAACATTCTTATATCTCTGGAGTGGTGATGCACCAAGCTGGAAAGCAATTGAGTTTACTAGTCCTGAGTGCAAACAGCAGTATCTCAGAGAACTTGCTAAAACTATAGATGCTAGAACAGTTGCAATGTACAATCCTTACCGATTTATGGCGGTAAGTGCGGCAGCAGTTTCTAGTGAGCAATCCGCTTTAATGACTATGGGTGCGGATCTAAAATAAAATTGTTGAAAGAGTTTATAAACCATGAGATCAAAATATGACAATGCAGACTTAGGTTCTAAAGACCTGCACATGACCAAAGCAATAGATACTTATGTTAGGGCTGGCGAGGAACACAACATATTGGCAATAAAGCCCGGACAACGAAAGGCATTTTTTACAAAACAATCAGAAGCACATACTCTATTGCTACGTGAAGAACAAAATCCGCTGCTGGAAGAAGGATCTTTGGGTGATGGAATGCGTGATCGATCAGGGGAGCTGTATCTTACTTATGAAGCCATCACCCTGCTCATTGAGAAAAAAATTCGTCATCCTAAAAAGTCAGCCAGTGGACTAAGTTATGCTACGAAAAATCTTTTTGTATTAAAAAATGATGTTCAACAACTAAAAGCGGTCTTACTCAACCTCGATTTAATGCATGGCGAGGATGCGAAGATAATTTATATATCAAGAATTCATGCAGTCCCTTTTTATTTACGTAATGAAGAGGGACAAATAAAATGTTTTATTGTTGATTCCGAGTCAGGAGTTTATGGAAATCCTGATGAACTGATTGATACGATAAAATCAGTCTTCCCAGGTACGAAAATTTTTTTAAGCACTACTACTTTGCAAAAGGACTTTTACAGTTGTTCAACTTTTGCGTTTAAAGCGACGATGTATTTCGCCAAACATGGCGCGGAAGTGTTTCCTTGGCTAGAAAAAAATAGTACTGAAGAGGATGGGCTTCATTTACTTCCACCCGATAGATTAATGCCCAGGCTACTAAAAATGAGCCAGAGCAAACTCAATCTTTCGAGCGATTTGTTAGATTCCATTGTTTCCCACAAACCCAAATCGACCTTGAGAGAGTATTATGCACGCTCAGCAGTTATAACCAATGGAAAATCATTTAATAGTTCTGCCTTGCTAAAAAAATACAAATATTTGTTTGAACTGAATGATTATATTGTAAGTAATCAAGGTGAAGAAAAAATCAATATTGATTGCGAAATTAAAATGCCAATAGCCTTGGAAGGTAGGCATCAATTTTATTCCCGTGTTCCTAAGCTTATTTCCAGGCCTATGAAAAGCAATCCAGTGGATGTCTATTTAGGAATAATAGAACTTTGCGATAATCCTACCGATGCCAAGCCGGATAAAAACAGTATTGCAGTATTGGAAGTCATTAATAAACGCTTCCCCTCGTTTCAAAGTGAATACCAACAGCGATTTAAAAAGGGTAAGTCCACAGAGAAAGACACTACACAAAAACTGTTTTTTGTCGCTGCCTGTGCTGAAATCAAAGATTTTGAACACGTTAAAGAATATCTCAAATTTTCTGACAAATTGCTTAAATTGTTTTCAACCTATGCTGGAGTGCTCAGTTATCTAAGAAAATATGCGACTTTTGATACCAGACAGCCGGTTCACGACATCTGTTTATTTGCTGAACCCAGATCTAGCCAATGGGAAAAAAATTACTGGGCTCAACTTGTGATGGATTATGGTCAACAAGCTACGCGATTTTTGGCATTAGCACCACAAATAGAAAAATTGTTGAAATCACCCAATGCAAATTTTGGATCGGTTAAGCCTAGCAACGAATTGGATAAGATCCACTATCTACTTGAAAATTTCAATTATCCTCATGGATCGGAACATAAAGAACTTACCGAATTATGTCGTAAACATGTAGTGTCAGAAAAAGATTTTGAACACTGTCTGGATATTATTAATTCGAAACTTAAAGCCTTTGATGTATTACCCGATATTACTATTGCTGGCAGCGTACTGGGGCCCAAATTCAAAAATTATCGTTTTATTAAGTTGCCGATAACCGACTTGCGCGGTTTATTTCTCGGTGAATATTCAGCTTGCTGCCAGTCCTTGGGCAAAGCTGGCCAAGCTTGTGCGATTCATGGTATGACCTCACCTATGAGTGCTTTCTATGTCGTTTTGGACGACAAGGATCAGATTACTGCTCAAGCTTGGGCTTGGGTAGGCAAACAAGGTGAATTCGTTTTTGACTCTTGGGAATTTAGCAACAGCAATAAAGCGAACTTATTCAAACCCTTTATTACCAAAGCGGCTGAATTAATTATTAAGTATGGCTACTCGCGAGTATTAGTTGGTACCGGGGGTCGGACACCAAAAGTTGGTTTTAAGGAAACGGAGAACCCTGCTAAACATAAGGATGAATGTTCTTATAGTGATGCGCATTCACAGTATTTGATTCAATCCGCTCCTGCTGTTGCGCTGCAAACCAAATTTCCTATTTATGCCGATCGGATTTCTATGAATTCCGGACAATACGACTCTGTATTTGAAAGCTCTGTTCCAGAAGAGATACAAAGCAAGTTATTTCAATTGATCCAGCAAAGGAAATTACCATTCAATGATTTTGTAGCTTTAGTTCGCTTTTCATATATTAATAGGATTGATTTTTTACATCATCAAAGTAATGAGGGTTTACTATTTTTGCTAAGTGCATTTCAGAAATATGGCAATAAGATGGAGTGTTTTTTTTATCTAAAAGACCAAGCCAATATTTTTCTGCTGGAGGCGATGATCAAGTATGACAGCACAGATTTGATGATGCTAGTTTTGAATTTTCTAAAACAAAGCAAAAATTCCGTTTTATTGTCTGCAGGCAAGGAACGAATCGAACGGATGCCACACATCGCTGCGAGAAACAATGCAGGTCAAGTATTTCAATTCTTATATGCCACCTATTATTCTGACCTCTCATGGGAGGAGTATGTCAGTTTGCCAAACTCTTCTGGAATGTCTTCATTATATGTAGCAGCTCAAAACAAACACCCGCAATTTGTTGATGACTGTGCCAAGCCATTTCACAGTAAAAAAGCTTTATTTAAGGTAGTAAACCAAACTCCTCAAAGTCATGACTGCACTGTGTTTCATTATTTAGCCGGAGCTAATGCATTAGTACAGTTGAAAAAAATGCTGCATTACTTTGGTGAACAATCCTTCTGTAAATTACTCGATAATACCGCAGAATTTACAGTAAATGATTGTAGAGCAAAGCAATCCCCACTTTTTTTTGCGCTATTAAGCGGTGCTTTGGATGTCGCTGACTATTTACTATCGAATTTTTATAGCAAAGAAGTGCAGAAAACGATTTTAAAAGTGAAGTTTGATGATCTATCAATTTTGGGTTACGCTGCAAAAACCAACAATCTTGAGTTGATGAAACTTGTGCATCAATTGCAAGAGAGTGAAGACGAATGGTTCGAACTCTTAAGTATGACACAAGGTTATGATCGCAGATGTCATGTGTTGTACCTAGCTATGGATTCAAAATCATGGCAGTGTGCTTTGTATATTATCAATAGTTTAAAAAGTTTTGACCATTTACAAGAGCTGCTGTCTACGTCTACTAGTTCACAAGCTAATTCCCCCCTTGAGTTAATTGAATCAGCCTCTGTGTCAAAAGAGGTTAGTCGTATCGTCCGAAGAATAATGAAGCTGTATTCGCTCCATCTGGATAAATTAAAAATAATAATTCTTAGAGACTATCATCACTTCATAAGAGGGATTATTCACCAGCAAGATATAAGATTATTTGATAAATTTTTAAAATTTATTGGTGGCGATCAGGCATTATTCAACCAACTGTTGGATGATCAAGATCATGAGGAAACCTTGCTCAACAGTATTGTTAAAGCCTTTGATAAACGAACGCCGTGGCGATCAGGAGTCATTGTTCCATTCACCATTAAAAAGCAGTTCATTGATTGCCTACTGCGTCATTGTTCAGCTGATCAAGTTAAAGTGTTACTAAATAGCACCAGCTATATTAGAGAGCTAACCGCTGATACCTTGAGTTATTTACTGAGTATTATTGACCGGATCGATAATGGTGAGTTTCGTAATCAATGGCTTACCTTGGATAGTGACGGCCCATTGCATATAGCATTACATCATCAATTGAATTCCGATTCAGTTACCCAGGTCATGCTAGATTATGCTGTAATACATTGTGGGAAAAAAGCGGTTCAGGATTCCCTTTTGTCAAATAATAAAATGATGTTTTATCCCATCGTCAGTTTCAAAAACGACGTTCTGCTTCACTTCATATACCCTTTAATCAGTACAGACCAAGAAAAGGTAGTGCAGTTACTGAATGAGATGATGGATGAATTCCGGCAATCAAGCTTTGAACTTAATTCATTTATTTGGTTGCTAGATCAACCTGAAATAACTGTTGCCATGCTCACTGACTGCATTAGCGTGGAAAAACGTAGGTCGGTCTTCACTTGTTCTCATAGAGATTCTTATAGTCTAGAGTGTGTGCTCATACTTTGGAAAGCATGTGCTAAAAAAATGAATACTGAAGAGCAAATTGGAATTATCTATGCCAATTTTTTTGACGTGCTCACCCTACTATTGCGCCGCTGTGAATATAAGGATAAAAAGTCCGAGCAGCGAGTACATGAGTTTAAGCTGCACTTACACTCATGGCTCGAGATATTAAAAAAACAAGATAAACTTCTATTTGTGCTAACCACTAAATCGGCCGATGGAAAGGCGATTTTTGATTATCCCTGTGAAGCCAACCATTGGGATGTTGTGAAAATCATGCTGCAACATTGTGACAAAGAACAGCGCAGGCAACTCGCGGAATCGTATCTAAATACTGGGATTGAAGACGATAGAAAAAAGAAAGCTTTAAAACTTACACAACTCATAACACAGTGTAATCGAATTGATCTGTTGCTTGAGCTTAAAGCAGAGATTAATGGTCAGCCACTGCGTGGACCTTCATTATTTTTTCATTCCGTGGCGCCTGATTTGGCTAGTTTTAGGATTATGTTGTGGGAAATAAATTCTGAGAATTGTCTATTTATGGAACGTGAAAAAATAGATCAAATTTGGGAGCAAGTCCAGCAAGCATTGAAGGCTGTTGAAGTTAAACCAGAATGTTCAAACAATGATTTTGTCTTAAACCAACTACCTATGCAGATATAAATTACTTAATTTTCGGCACAATCAGACATCGTGTGTGCAATAAATGAAATAATCACTATAACAATCACACAATAGTCCTCTGCTGGAATCTCTAATAGGGTCGTGTTGATTTTCATTTAAACGTTTTTTAAAAACACCGCCACCCAAATCATCGGCCTGACCTTTCATAACTTGCTCTATAGCCTTTAAGTAACAAAATTTTAACTTTTTGTTACTTACGTTTTAATAAGTAAAATAGATGAGAGTTATTACATGTGACGCAAACTTGACATAACTGTGTCTCCACAATCGTGAAAATAAATAGGGTTTTTGCTATAATATCAACTTAGTTAATTAAATATTGAATTAGGCTTTTGATTGTAAGATATCAAATTGAGCACCAACATTTACAAATCACTAAGAGCCTTAAATCTGCGAGTGCAAAGTCAACCCATGATTATTACCTTTTTTAGTACCCAAAAGTATGAGCAATCGCTTTACGAAGAAATCAATAAGGCACATCAGCATCAACTCACTTTTTATGACTTTCATTTAAGTCGCGATACGGTTGGATCTATTAAACCTACAGATGTCGTCTGCTGCTTTGTTAATGATGTGCTTGATGCTGCAGTAATTGATGTACTTGCTGAGCGAGGCGTCAAACTTATTGCCTTGCGATCTGCAGGTTATAATCATGTAGATTATAACTATGCTCAAAATAAGGGGATTGCGGTCTGTCGTGTCCCATCTTATTCCCCCCAGGCCATCGCAGAGCATGCGGTTGCATTAATTTTATGCCTAAATCGTAAAATTCATCATGCGCATAATCGAGTAAGGGAGGGGGATTTTTCTTTAAATGGTTTACTTGGGTTTAACTTATATCAAAAAACAGTAGGCATTATAGGCACAGGACAAATAGGTACGGTCTTGGCACATATTCTAAATGGTTTTGGTTGCCACATTTTAGCTTGCGATCCCACTCCTAATGAGGAGTGCCTTAAGCTTGGCGTGGCCTATGTAGGATTTAAAGAATTACTGCAAAAATCAGATATAGTGAGCTTGAATTGCCCACTAAACACCCAAACACTCCATTTGATCGATCAACAGGCTCTAGATACGATGAAACCTGGTTCCATGTTAATCAATACTGGCCGTGGTAAATTAATTGATACCAAAGCGGTAATTAGGGCATTGAAAGCAAAACACCTGGGTTATCTTGGTATCGATGTATATGAGGAAGAAGAGCCGTTATTTTTCGAGAACCATGCTGAAGAAATTATTAATGATGACGTATTTTGCCGATTACAAACATTCCCCAACGTATTAATTACTGGCCATCAAGGATTTTTTACCCAGGAGGCGGTTCAAGCTATTGCCAAAACCACTTTGGATAATGTGAGCCATTTTGAACAGAATACAGGTCCGGTCTATTTAGTTACAACATCACCAATCCCCAATCTCCCTTAATCGTATAGTTTGGCGCGAATTATTGCAGAGGAATTGGCAATGCATTTGATGTCCAACCATCCTTTAGGTGCTCATGCACGCAATGTTTATCACTGTAGCTATTGGCCTATAGCCGTGTAATTAATGTATTGTCCAAAAGGCCAATACATTAATTGTTTTTCCAATGTCACAATGTATTTTTAAATTGCAGTGAGAGCTAGTGGCATTTAGTATTTCCTGCCCTCCTAACTTACGCTGCGTTAGACAAAGGAGATGTACATGTTTTCAATTTTTCAACCCAAGAAATTAAGTCCTGCCCAACGCTCTATGCTCGATAGTATTAAAGCTGAAATCTCAGACCCAAAAACAGTGAAATTATTTAAATCCATTATTGCTGCAGAAGAGACAGCGCTTAGTGTGTTACAAGATGCTGATCAACTGGAACTATTTTCAACCGATTTGACCGCGGCAATTGAAGACTTCGTTAAAAGTGAAGGAAAAGATATTCGGGGACTCAATAACTTCCTAATTAAACACAAGATTTCAGGCCCTAGAAATAGTCCAACACTGGATATTCAGCAACCAGAAGAGCTTTTGCAAATTGCAAAGAAAAATTCAAGCGTTAATTTATCAGGGTTATTGGTAACAGGCATGGTCATTCTGTCACAGCTGCAATCAGCCGCTGCAGAACAAGTAAGTAAACAGGAATATACAACCCAAGACGGGATACCAAAAGGTGGAGTCGATTTATGCAGTGGTGCTAGTCACTGTGTGCAAGGTTGGGTTAAAGATATCGGTGGAACTGTTGTTGCCCAGTTTAACCGTATTATACAAATTTCTGGAGCAACTAATCAGGGTGTTTTTTGGCAATGGAATTCCTGCCTTCCCGTTGAAAAAGTAGGTCAGATTATCATTGATACGCTGGTTCAAATGGCGTCAATGGGTTCTAATTCAACAGTCGCAACTAACTTAAGCTGTTCTGCTACATCAGTGAGTTTGGTGGCAACGCAAGCTGTAAGCTTGGTCACTCCAGTTAATGACGCATTCTGTCAGAATTTTAAAAGTAATTATGCTCTAAAAACCACTCAATGCATAAGCAATTCGGCTGTTGTAGGCTACGATTTTGCTATAACGGGAATTGTTTTTGCCTCCGTTTGTTATTGTTGTCTCATGATATTCGCTGCAAGAGCCTGTGTATTAAGCGAAAATAATTGTTGTGCGGGATAGTGAGACGCAGCCTACACCATTTTCTTCTAATAGAATGTTGACAAGTAATGTTCCATGTTAAATGGTTAACTCCCAAATAGTCCCGAGCGCGGATGCATGAACTAGAAGACGCGCTCAGGAGATACCTGCGGAGCTACCTCTTATTTTTAAATAAATAACAGTACTGTCCAAAAGGACAATATCTTCTTTTCAACTTCGGCATTACCATTGAAGGCGCAATAATGCACAACTAGCCCGCATTGCAGCTACATACGACATAAAAAGCACAGCCAAGCCTGGCGGTGAGTAATTAATGATAGATAGGATCTACCTAATTTCAAAATGTCTGCTTTGCTAAATCACTAAGGTGCATTCGTTACAATAATTATAGTTCTATCAATCACTACACACTTCAGAGGTATTAATATGAAATCAGAAGAAATCACCCAACAATATGGGGATGATTTAGCTGCGGCAAGAAAAGCATTTGTTGAAGATAAGTCTACATTAACAAGCATTTTAAAACTCGCGTTCAACAAAGAACAATATGAACTTGCTCAAGATCTTTTAGCGGATGGCGCAGATTTAACAAAGGCCTTAACTGAATTGGCAGAACAAAATGATTGGGTGTCGATTAAGAAAGGACTATCAGAGCTTAATAAAGTAAATAAACGCTATCCTCATACTCTTGCTGCTTTATTTCAATTGGCATGTAAAGAAGATAATCCTGAGCATTTGATTATTTTGTTAGAAAATGGACTAGATGCACATGCTGTTTCAAAACCACTGGGAAATACGCCTATGGTCTATGCTGCCTTGTCTAACAAGGCATGGCGTGTTGTGCTTAAATTAGCAACGTTGCAAAGTACAAAAAATGCAGACTCGAATGTAGGACTTGCTTTGTATTACGCAGCCCAATTTGAGCAATGGGTTGTGGTAGATAAGTTACTTGACATGAAAGCCCCTATGAATATGTCTGCTGATGAGAAATTTTTTGCCATTCATTTTGTTATTCTAAAAAATAGATTAGAGCTGTTGTCTAAAATGATTGCTAACGGTATCGATCTGACCTTAAGTCCAGTTAACGGGAAAACACCTTTAGATTATGCTGAGGAACATAAGAATGGTGAGGCAATTCAGTTAATTAAATCAGGTGCTACTTTTAAAAAGAAAATTCGCGACTTGTTAAATAAAAATGAATCAAGTCAAGCCATTCAGTTTGTAAAGGAGAATTACTCTGAAGGAGCGGGTGTGGGTATTTCAGCCCAAGAAAAGAGCGAAATACTTTCAGATTTATTTCACAATATTGTACCTAGACTTGTGCAATTAAGGTGTGTAACCGATGGCTATTGGAGAGATAAACACCTCGGAGACCTGGATGAACTCATAAATATGGGCATGGCAACATGCTTTCATTTCCCCACTCAAGCTTTGATTGGGAGATTGTCGGAGTTGTTCAATAAAGGGCTTAAATTCTATCCATATGAATTTAAGCACTACTTAAAATTATTTTATGCGCTTGATAAGCAGGCAAAGTGTGAAATAAAAAAAATAGATCCCACCGTATTGAACGTGTTATTTGAAGCAATAGTGATATATCACCCAGATTGTGAGCATCCTAATAGCATTATAGAAAGCTGGATTCCTTATGTTGACTTGACCTATCAAAATAAACAAAAAAAAGGCTTCCTCCAAATCGCCATAGAGAATAAAAAATTCAATATTGCAGATTGTTTGTTAAGCCATAAAACACCCTTTACGCTTATTGATGATGAAAATAATACTGCAATTACTGCTGCACTAACAATGTATTATGCAGGTCAAGTAAACTATGACTTTCTTAAAAAGTTAGATTTGACCGACGAGTCCATTTGCGCAATGCGATTGAGTCTTGTGGGAGCTGATATGTTAGATAATCGTGTACAGAAATCAGTTGAAATAAGTATTGCTAATTTATCCAAGAATTATGTACAAAAAGAGGAAAATCCAAACTTTGCGGCTTGGACATTATCTACTTATGTTAAGCACTATATTGAAGCACATTACGATCGGTCAACTCTGGGATTTTGTTTTGATAATGGAGCCGATTTACTGCATTACCTAGCATATAATAAGCTTCCATATAGAGGTGAGTCACTGTTAAATCTGCTTTGGGAAGTGGGGGCTCATCACAATACTATTGTTAAGGTATTAGCAGAGTATGTTTTTAAAGCTTCTACTAATTCACATAATGTTAACGGGGGTAATTATATATGGAAAAGTAAACTTGTTGAAGCGTTACACATGGTACATCCAGGCGTAATTATTCTCTATCCCAAAACAGTTATTACCGATGAATTTGCAAAAAAATTCGCATTCATGCCAGTTAAAAATGCAGCGGAGAAGCAGTTTAATCTATTGAGTCTTGCCGAAAAGTTCGATTTCAATATGGAATATATTCAAAGTACAAAAAACCTTGATTATTTCTTTGACCCCATTCAAACGGAGCTTAGAAGTCTATTCAGCGGTCTCGACTTAACGAATGAACAGTTCCTCACTGTCACTTCAAAAGAATTTATTTGTGATACTCTGTTTTTATCCATGAAAAAACTACCGCAATTGATTCGCAACATTGAGAAATTAAAGGAAGGTCACGAATACAAACAAGAATTTGAACAACTAAGGTCTACGGCCAAGACTTTTTATGATTTAGAGGGCAAGGAAACGCTCGAAATGAAATACCAATGTCTATTGAAAAACTACAATGACTATTTGAATTTGCTTAATGCAAGGCCTAGCCCTCTTGTGAGTAACTCGCTGTTTGAACCTGCGTTACCAGCGAGCGCAGGTGCAACTGGAGTTGCAAATCCGGCGGAATTGCCCTCTTCTTTAAACGGTAATGTTGCTAAATAAGGTCCATGTTAACTAGGGTCTGTTGACAATTCATTTTCTAATCCCCTACGTCCCGCGGCTTGTCCGCGGGATCCAGAAATCTAGTGTAAGGTACGAACATACTGCATACATCAAGAATGAACTGGATCCCGCGGACAAGCCGCGGGACGTAGAGGTCCGAAATGTCAACAGACCCTAGTTAACTCCCAAATAGTCCCGAGCGCGTCTGGATGATGTTGGGAGTTCTAAAAAAACATTCTGTTTATTACTGTTTTATTGATAAACCCAAATCCGGAGATACTTTTTCTTCAAAATAATTAGTGAGTTGCCTAGAAAATAGACACCAGTAGTTTTTTGTATTTTTAGGCTTATTTCCCCATTCATTTTCAACAATATTGTCTTTACCAATCACCCTAAGTAGCACAGACATTAGAATTTGCTGTATGGACCTCTCATTCCATTGACTAAATTGTTGATACCACATTAACCCCCTAAGCGCTTCTTGTATGCTCTCAGCTCGCTGGTGAGTGGTCATATTCGGATAGCGATCGGATATTAATTGAGTTAAGGCTTCATTTTTTGTTGCACCAAATACTAGTAAAAAAAATCCTAAGTCGCTATTTTGTCCGACATTTTTATCAAATTCATCGAAGACATGTTTTATAACTTTTAATACAAACTGAATTCTCTGCTCTAAGGGGGCATTTCTATGATTCAACGTGGGGACAACTTGACTTACTGCGTTAAAATCACTCGAACGCCCATTCATTTTTTGTTCGGGCACAACTGGTTTAGTAGTTAAAGTGCTTTTGCTTGTCTCATTAATGTGTTGTGCCATATCAGGCGAACTTACCTTTTCATTGACCTCCTTATTCGCTTGCAGGTATTTGTCAGCCACAGAAGCAATGAGATAGTTTTTTATTATATGTTCAAATGGCGCCTTGGTTTGTGGATCGACTCTACCATAACTTTGAATATGTTCTTCTAACGCACGCCTATCATAGGTAATACCGCTATCAATTAAAACAGGTTCACTGAGAAACCGTCCTGAAAGTGGGCAAGTTAAGAGCCTTTCCAGCTCCCTCTTCTGTTCTTCAGAGATATTATTTTCACCCTGAGTAGACAAATTTGCACTGAAATAGACAGATATTTGTTGAACTAATCTATTTGAAATAAGACAAGTTAAATGATCATTGGTTAAAGGATCGTTTTTCTTTTGATCTAGTAATTGTGCAATTTGGTCATATTCGTAGGTTTGACCACTATTGGTCGTTGTAGGGGCTTTGAATCGATCAAAGGTTATGGGACAGTTTAGTAGATCTAGAATATCATTAATCATATTAATAACTCCTTAATCAGTTATGATAGCTTAGCCTCGAGACACCTAGGGTATTAAACGTGCATGCCCCCTAAGGGGCATGGCTACTATAGATGAGTACGTGGTGATTTACTAATTGCATGTGTTATTTAATGCATTCATAGCGTGAGTTGTCTCACCTGGTGCAAAGAAAGTTGTTTTAGCTGCGGTGGCTTTGGGCTCTGCAGGAGTGCTTGGAGCGTTACTTTTCATAATGGTTTCTAAATGAGACAGAATTTTCTGCTGATTGGCTTCAATCGCTTTTAACCGATCCGCTAGGGAACTATCAACCGGATCAGTCATGAACGTGAACAATTCGTCCACCTTCAAATCGGCGACTTTTAAGTTTTGAGCCTCAACAAGTATATTTAGTGCTAATTCTTTCTCTACTATTCCAACTTCCTCACTAATGATAATCCGATGCAAGCTCCCTACGATACCATCCGGTTGACTTACCACAGCAAATGTGGCTTTTTCTACATAATCGTTATTTGAGAGTAAATAACGCAAATTTTTCCCATCTTCAGTAAATTTCATATCCTGTTGATAGGTTTCTTCTTGGTTACTAGGCATCGCTTTTTTTCTTAAGCCTAAAGCACTAGAGAAATCGGCGACTAGTAATGAGGTACTGTAATTTGATGGAATCAAGGCAAATTTATTTGCAGTTTCCCTTGCTAGAAGCAGTATATTTTGCGCGCATTTAATACTATCCTTATCAAAAAACTTAGCTATAAAATCGGTTAACTTTTTATTTGCATATTCTGTACAGTGCTGCTCTTCTAAGTAAGCATAAAAGCAAATAAATAAGACGGTCTTCATATAGTAAGATTTTTTACATTGCAGACCCCATTTATAGGTATCAAACTGATCACTACTCTTAATATTTACGAGGGTATGGGGTTCTATATTTGTACAGTACTTATCGTTTTCACAAAAATCTAAGGCAACTAAAAATTCAAATATCCCATAATTAATATAATTAATATAATCATTATTTTCAGATACACGATTGATTTTTGACTTTCTGCACACTTCCTTCCATCCATTGTTAGTATGTTTTAACATTATTTTCATACTGTCGATTAGGTGGAGTACATTCTTATTCCTACTGTCTCCATTAATTATAACCCCAATAGCTTCAGTAATACTCTGGTCGTAATCATAATCATTAAACATCGCATCAGGGTTATTACAAAAGGCTTTAACTAGCTCCCGATTGCCATAACCAAGCATAGCTGCTTGATAGGGATACAGTTTCTGTTTGATAGAATCAAAGTTCTTGGGCAATAGTGACCGAAATAGAACAAGAGGTATTTTGACCACCTCACTCTTATGTTTGATTAATAGATTAGCTAGGTCAAAACTCCCCAAAAAAAGCTGTGTTAAGAGTACAAACGAAACCAGTTGCTCTGTCTCATTGTTACTTAATAAGTTAATTAATTGAGTTTCATCTAAAGATTTCCTTCGACTCTCACATAACAAAGTAGTTAGCAAACTGATACGAGCGCTGCTAGACAGTTTTTCAAGGTCATCTAACACACTAAAATCTAGAATTCCAAGGTAATTCAATGAGGTGGCTAGCCCATAAAAAAGAAATAGACTTTGGTTCTCTTTGAGGTTTTCCTCAATTCCTTGTTCCACATTAGCTTTAAAATAGGCCAATAATTTTCCTCTAAAACAGCGGGTTACCTCTTCAATAAATTGGCTAAATTCATTTGAATTTTCAATTCTAAATACCTCAAGCGCTTGTCGAAGTTCAACTATCCGTTCATCTCTCAGCACTGTAATAATCTCAAATTTAATGTCGCTCAGGGCTGCTATTGTGGTTGCTTGTTTGTACCTACTATCATATTCATTACCCTCAATAAGGGTTTTTTTAATTAATTCGATAAGTTGTTGTTGATTCATTTATTACTCCTGATTATTACTTAAATTAAAAAGCTTAGCTCTGTTGAAAAGAACTCATTGGTACTGAGTCTTTTCTCTCTATCTCCCACACCCAGTTTTTATCGCAGGCCATGTGGAGTAGTTTTTCAGCCGTGTAGGGAGCAAACCCTACGCCACTAGGGTGTTTGGGAAGTGGATCACCTGTGTTATTTTCTTTCCCGAATACATAATGTTCCACCGCCCCACTGCATGAAAACACCACGTGTACCTGATAATCATGCTTCGCACTTGTGGGAAGACTATTCATGGTTAGATACAAGGCTTGGCAAATGGCTTTAATAAACGTCAATGTCAACTCACCTTTGTTTAGATTGTTGGGAGATTCATTAAACTGCCTAACCCACTCTTTCCCCTGGTTTTGTGGTGCAATAAAAAAGTCACTCAATTTTTGTTGTAGCGTATGCGCAGTAAAACCTTCGTAGAATTGTGCAAAATAGGTAAACAAACCATTTTTATGATAAAAGGAGGTTCCAATTTGATGTGTCTCAAAATGAATTAAACTTTTAACTTGATGAACTGCTGATTTTTGATGAAAAAATGATAAGTTTCGGTGTTGTACTAATAAGGATTTATAAGGCTGAGGATCCTTGGACGTCATAACCCGCAAAGCCTGAGGGTTTACCTCTTCATTCGCTGCTAACTCCTCCGCTACTTGCGGGGAACTTGCGCCTTCGGTAAATAATCCAGCCATCCGTGTCAGCACAGTTTTTTGCAACTCATAAGCCGTCTTGAGATCAGAAAGAGTCGATGAATTTTTAGCCTGCTCTAATTGTTGTTTTAAGCGCAATTCATTGGAGATGATTTTTTCTTTAATCATCAATTCCGTCTTTGCATCTATAGTGACCGGGTCTCCTTTAAAACGCCATCCCCGCTTTGTTAATAGATTCAGCGCTTTTGATTCGCCGCTATCTAATTTTCGAGTAATTTCTTCTAAATGTCCGAATTTACCTTTGGCCATATCAAAAAGTAATAATTGCAGGTCACTATCATAATCTGAGCTCATCTTAATTGGATAATCGTAAAACCAACTTAGTAAACGCAAGCCAACAAAGGATAATTCTTGTGGTATAAGACAACTATCTACCAAGTCATTCGCATAGATAGTTCCTTTCGACAATATTCCTACATTAGAGTTTTTATCTTCTGATCCAATATAGGCTCTTAATATGAAATCTTGCCAATCAAAAACAAACTCCACCTGATTGTTTTTGATCATGGGCTTGGAATGAAATAATTTCATCGCTTTGGATATGGTGACACGTAACTCGGTAGAATATAGGTGTTTAGCTCCTTGCTTATCGACAAAATACCATTGAATTACTAGAGCTGGATTCTCTTTAGATCCATAGGGTTTATTCTCCTGAATGGCCCATTCTCCATAAAAGCAACCCAAGTCATTTTTTAATGTTTCATAGAGTAGGTTTGTCGCATTAGATGCCTGATGAAAAGTCATCATGGGTACAGGATCCTTACTCGCATAGGCAACACAACAAAATTTCTTATTGAGTACCCCTTGAAGTTCGGATTGAGCTTCGTTTATTTGCCTTGCTCGCTCATTCTCATTACTGATACGGGTATCAATTTTAAGTTGACGTATCCTGTCAGATATCTTAGTGACCTGATCTTTACGAACTTTCAATAAATTCGAATGATGATCGACATATCCTTGGTAACTATCTCTAAATAAACTAAACTCTTGCTGGTATTTCTCCACAAATTTTTGGTAATTGTCTAGACTGTAGAACCTCGCGTCAGGGTATAATTCAAGTATTTTGTAATATCGAATATCCGATAAAATACTGTTAAAGATCTTCTCTCGCTCATCACCCGTCTTTTTACCAAAACTCAATTTTTTAATCTCAACTCCATTGAGTCTTATAGAAATAAGGTTAATTGGGTTTACAAAGCAATCTGCAACAGGCCTCATTCCTTGATACATTACTGTTAATCCGTAACAAGGTACTTCACCTTGATATGGAATCAACTGTTTAGTTTTACACGCAGGATGTATGACCGCAGATAATCCTATTCGAACCACTTGTGCAAAAACATTGAATCCAGGGGCACCTTCAAGAGCGCTTGCTGTATTGAAATTAACATCAAAATAATTCCTGTTAACCATAGCACCTGCGTAATTTACACTGTATGTAGCTGCCCAATTATTATTGTGAAATTGTCCGGCTTTAAAAAATTTTATGGGTTTATCTTCCTTTGTTACGTCAGATAATAGACCGAATATAGATTCACCGAATTCAGAAATATCATTGCTATATACACGGTCAAAATGCACTGCTTTAGGATAAAAATACTTTAAATCAACGTTACTTGGGCAATGCTCTTCCAACTTACGCCTATACTCCACCGTTTCAAAAAAACTAAATTGTCCGATGTAACTTTGTGTAGTATTTGCGTAGTTACATATAATGCTGCCTTGATGAGCCAACTCAATTGACTGATCTAATTCATGATGCTTATTCTTAGCCTCACGTACTGCTTTGACCTGCTTTTTCCATACGTCGACGTCTTCACGCAATGTCTGAATAAATTTAATAAGTCGCTCTAACATACTCAGGGTCATGGATACATTAAATTGGATACTACCGGTCGTAAACATCGCTTCTTTTGCTGTGCTGCGAAGATTTTTTTTTATAGAAGCATCGACTAGTAATGAAAGTAAGTTTGAAGCAATCATGAGCATTTCATACGAGGGTATTGGTCTAGAGCCATCAACACCCAACTCTCCAATTAAGCACATCGTGCGCCATGATGGATGATTCTGTAAATGAGACAACTGCCTTTTAACGCCTTTTGTTTTTAATCCATAGCCACTATAAGGGACAGTTACGACCCAGCCAGGCAAATCTTCATTTTCGTGACCTATTAAGGACGAGGTGATGTCGGATACGATGGTTTGAAACTCAGTGGGGGTTAACTTTTCAGAGTCCTTAAATTCACTGTAATTTAGAGTTCTTCCATACCAGACATTCAATTTATTATTGATATCATGGATTATTTGCCGGTCGACTTCTTCTGCAACATAGAGTCTTAGTTGCTGCATGTTTTGATGAAGTTGTAAGAGATTGTGGTTAACCGCATTAAACCCTGCTGAAACCGCATGATAGATCATATCAATTTCTTTTCTTATCAATAGGGTGCTGCTATTGATTTCATTCAAAATAGAATGTTGCACCACGGATAATCGTCCCAATATTGCAACGTTTACTTTATGTATATCTGCGAAAGATCGGTTTAATGATTGATGAATGGAGTTAAGATGAGTCATCATTGGATTGGGATCGTAGTCACCTTTTAGTACGGCGTATAATTGCATTGCGCAGAGTATGTTATTGATAAGTGGTTTTATTATTAAACCTATAGTACCGCCCGCTTGAATTAATAACTTGGTTCGCTCCTCACCGATTTTTTCTGGGGTGATGTCGATTTTTTCTACTAGTTTTTCATTGGCTTTTTCTAGGCTTAGTTTGGCGTCTGCATACGCATTTTGGTAAGTTTGAATCCCTGTTGAAAGGGTACCAAAAGTATCATAAGTACCAAACAAACTGCTCAAAGCCATAGTTTGATACTGTGCCGTTTCTGGACTAATGTTTTTTAGAAGCGTTTGTATTTGTAAAAAGTTACTATAGGTAGTTTTGGCGTACATCGCATGATGATATAAGGGAGAATGAGTATTGAGCCTTTCCGCGTATTCATCAGCAATCGCTTTGGCGGTTTCTGCTTGCTTGTCATTTAAGGTGAACCCCCACTCACGCTCCGCAGCAGCCTTGAGATCATGTATCCTTTTGTACACTTGCATGGCAACGGGATTATTAATTTCTGGCGGATGGTTGGCAATGGCTTGGTTATTTCGCGCAATCCCTTCTTTTAATTGCGCAACGTCCGCTTGACAAGTTTTATCTTCTTCATTGTCTTTACTTAATTGCTCCTTTCTGCTTAGTTCTTTATGCTCATGCATAAATTTATTAGTGCTTTTATTATTTTCTTTTCGTTTTTCTCTTCTAATAATATCAGCTTCTAATTCTTGATTCTTAGACTCTAATTTTTTAACTTCTTCTTGACATTCTACCAAGCGTAAATAGTTACTGGCCTGCCCTGCTTCGAATAGTATTAAAGCCTGATTATATTCTTGACGGGCATGCACTGAGTCTATAACAGCACGGGTTGAATCTTTTAACCGATTTTCAACAGACACAGATCGTTGGAGCGCATTCATTTCAGCTAAAGCAGTCTTCACTTTTTTATTTTTATCCTCCAATATTAAAGACGAAATAAGTTTTGAAGTCCCTGCTACTGCTGACATAGTACAGACTGCCGCTTTGAAAGACATAGTCCATGGTATAATAAACGAGGCGTAGCCTATCACTGATAAAATGTCATTAGCGCTGCTGGTTTGATGGGATAACTTGCTTATTTTTTCCCTAACGTACTCCAGCTCATTTCTTCTTGCTTTAATTTTCGCAGTGGTCTCATTAATAACGTGTTGATGCTGTTGGACGCTACTCTCTGCATCAGCGACCTCTTTTTTTAATTCATCTATTTTTTTTCCAATCACATCCATGGGGTATTTTGCAGTAAACTGCGCCAGCAAATTAGAACTGTAATGTTTCATTTCTGCTTCAGGTAATGATCCCATTCGCGTGGAAATATTATTCTGTAGTTTCTCTCGCAGACTTTGATCGCTAAGTAATTGATCTATGGTATTAATTAATAAGCTCACCGATTGCTCAGCAGAGTCGATATCGCCAACTAATCGAGAAGTATTTCTTTGATTTGAGTCAAGAACGGAACCTGTGGTAGATGAGAAAACTGCCAAGGCACTCGTTAAATCCGAAATAGAGGAAGATGGCGTAGGTCCTTGTGCCGAAGCTTGCGAACCACTACTCGCAGATGTCGTAAGTGCTAATAAGTTATGGGCTATTTCACAAAGGAAGCCTAGATTGTCTTTAAATAATTTCATTGTTCTCTCAAACTATTAATTAATTTTTTAACTTAAGTGAGGCATTAGTTTCTTCTGCCTCTTTTTTATCATCGTCAACAGTTTGACAAGCTAAATGGAGCACTTCATGCCCATGAAGTAGGTTTTTCTCAGATAGTAGATTCTCATTTATCGATCGCTTAGTATGTTTCCACTGAATGATTTCAGGTCCGGCACTTTCATGAATGGTAAAAAATCGATTGGATGTATTTGCATAGCCAGATTGCGATGCATTTTTGACTTCGATGATGTCAAAATGATCTATCATTAATTGTTGTAGCTCTTTGGCCTCGCTCCATTGAGCAGGAAAAATCCCCTTCTCAAGGTTTGGTTTATAACCAATTCCGCGTTTTTGTATTTCAATACGGCCTACTCTGGTTTTTTTACCGAGCTGCAATTCGCCTTTGAGAACAATTGGCAGCGATTTGGTGCCTTGTGCAGCAGCTTCGGCGTAAAATCTAGCTAAAGCTTCTTCCTCCTCTAAAGCAAGATATAATCCTTTCCCTCCAAATCCCTTGCCTACATTTTTAGGGCCTAATTCAACGCTTTGCGTCATTATCTGAGTCGTTCCATGACAAACTTTGGCTCCATGTAACCCGGATTCCATTGGATCGATAGCGATGTTTTTCAGCATGGTTTCAGTATTTACACCAGGTAGGGTAAACGGCTTAGATACTTTCCTTTTCAACAAAGGTGCTACTGCTTTCCCCCCCTTCACAAGAAGATGTGGCGTAGCTAGGTCCGTTGCCAACTCGAAACAGGTCGCGAGTTGTTCGTAGGGAGATAATCGAAGAAACCGTTCTACACCTGAGCGAGAAGTTAAATCCCCCATATGGTATTCAATTGCGTGGTTGCATCTATTCACTGTTTTTACATCGCCGACAAGTCGGGCATAATTTTTAGTTTCGTCTAATAGTTTAATTGCGCTTACATCTGCCAGCATGCAGAGAGCATTTCCCATCCCATAGAGAGTCCCTGCTGCTCTGGCATTCATATTTCGAGCCGCTTGAGCTGCGCCTGATTGGTTTATATTATCGAAGAGTGTTTCGTTATCAGGATGATACGTACCAATTAATGTGCCAGCATCCCAAATAAAACTAATCACACTTTCATAAGTATGCGAGAGCGAGCGAATTACACCATCAACTGGAGCATAGGCTAATGACCTTGGATGTCCTGGCACTGTGTGTTGGTGTTGATTAATAGACAGTCGGTCTTTCATTAGAAAAGAAACATATTGGGTTATTAACTCAACATTAGGGCCAAAGTGCAGCACCCTGGATGGGTTTACAATTAGCGAAATACCCTTCATTCCAAGAGCGGTGATACTTATCTTCTCAACAGGTTTATAGGGATAATCTTCGATATTATTGGGGGACTCTTCATACGTGGCTAACAGTGTTAGATTTGATGGATACCTACGCAAGGAACTATTTAAATGGTTTGATGGGATATCTTGAGTAGTATCTTGACTGAATTCTAGAAACTCAGGGAGCTTGAAAGAAGCTGGCTGACTTAGAGGAGCATTTGCTCTACTAAAGCATAAAAGCTGTTGATTGCCCATTTGTCTGTGACTATGAAGCAAAGAGGGTATCTCAAAACTCGGTAAGCCAGACAGATGACTGGCAAATGCCCCCTCATTCCTTTTTGAAAATTTATTACTAAACATAATGCATTTTACCCATGGCGACCAATATTTATTCATCTATTTTATTGTTGAATTGACATGGAACATATTGTCCTTTTAGCCAGTAGGTTCATTTGGATTTTCACAAAAAAACTTTTAACTTTTTTGATCCACCTCTTATCGAACCAGAGTTGGGCATTCGCCCAGCCAATGGGTTGCAACAGTGTAGGTTGGGCCTTGGCCCAGCATAGGGTTTCAAACGAATATCAATGTTGGCCCGAGGTCCAAGCTGCGGATTGCTGTGGCAGGATAATGCGCAAAATTAAGACGGTAAGTGGCCAATTTAAGACTTTTATGGTATTATTTTGCTCGTTTTGAGCTGATTAAATAGTTTTCTTTCAATTAATCTGAGAATAAAGATGAAGTTACAGCAAGTTAAAGGTCCAGGTTTTTTTTCCAACTGTTACGTTTATACAAAGGCTGATATTTGCCGGCAATTTCAAAAAACAACTAGTTATTTATCTCAAATCGCGGAAATTTCTCTACGAAGTTTTATAGTAGAAGATGGTAAAGAGACCATTACACTAACTATTGAATGCAGAAATCTCCTTCAAATACCTTTTATAGTAGAACTATTACAATCCCTAGAGTTTAAAACTTGGCAGTACTCGAACAGTCAGATCAATGTTTGTTTTGACTTGACCCACTACTCTAAAGTTGAAATGAATGACCAGCTCACAAGGATTTTCGCACGACTAAGATCAATAGGGCTTTCATCTGCTGACGAAGCCTATTTTTTAAACGGTATTACACAGTGCCTATTAGATTTTGATCTAGGATTTACAGCAGATAAACAAAGTCGTAGTGCTTGCGAAGAAACCGCTTTAACGGTTTCGGGCAAAAAGGACATGGAGGGGTTTGTCCTTGGTGCCTATCCAAGTAAAAAGGAACTTTGGCGCAAATTGCAGGAAGGATACGACCCCAATTCTACTTGGTATGGTTTTCCAATTCTTACTCTTGGCATTATTTCTCGACTTGCGCCATATCATTGTTCGGAAGTTTGTGATGCGATGATATTACTCATTATGTATGGGGCGAATCCATACCAAACCGATATTGGAGGCCGTACTTTCGAGGACCACGCCCTTAGTTTATTGAGTGATGATAGATCTAACGATCGAAACTATTTATTTGGTCGCAACCTCGTAAGGATTTTAACAGGATCCAGAAATGCCAGACCTTTTACTCATCCCCATAGTAGTGATCAGACATCTGCAGCAAAGCTTATAAGAGAAGGAAATACTATCATTGAAAAGAGAAATACTCCGCTTCAACGCCAACTTTTCTCAATGAAACCCAAATTAGATGTCAATCCCATATCAATAGATATACTGGATGAACAAGGCAAACTTAAATTTGTTGTAACAGTGCTTAGTAAAAAAGTAGAAGACTTAAGTGAACGTTGGTTGACGCAGATGTACAACCTTTATCGAAAATTTCCCGGCCTAAAAGGGAATGAAGAAACGTGTACCCCAGCCTATTTTAATAAACATTTCATTAAAACTGGCAAAGAGACTCACGTCGATCTTTTAATAGTGGACCGTCAACTAGTCGGATATTGTATGTCTGAAGTTACTGACGATATCATCAATGGGCAAGCTATAAAATTCCATAATATTACATTAGCCCAAAGATCAGACACTATTCAACCATATAAACGCTTGATGACTTTAGTCTCCAGTATGCAAGGCTTCGTTTTACAGCAAAAAAACCGAGGCTCACGAGTTGTTACCCATTTTGAAGCAGCATCTGAAGCCAGCTATATGCAGGTACGAGATTTAGATTTTTATCCTTTGTTATTGCGAGACTTTATAGCGTTAATTAATAAGTTTTATCCTAATGCGCTTCGTAATGAAAACAATATTCCTATGTACATCAGTGATCCCCTAGCGCATAAAGCCGAACGAAAAGACTCCCCCGAATGGTTCGATCCAGCTAGTTTGGCACTTAAATTTTATGATATTTTTTTAGCGTCAAATGGAAGGTGTTTATTACTCTTGTTTGACAATAGCCCAGAAAATCTAGCTAGGTTAGCTAAATCCATGGGCACTTTAGTCGGCACCACACTTAGTGAAATGGTTGAGAAGGTTGCAAATCCTCCCGTGGACCAGAAAGAATATGATGACGATCGTCAAAAACCTCGAGCTTTCTTATGAATAAAAGCAAAATAATTAAACAACATCCCTGCTTTAACTTCGCTGAAGATTTGAACGATATCTGCACCCCTCTAAAATCATTGAACATTGATTATTTTTCACATGTTCAAATCGATGATAAAAATAGATTTTCAGCATTAGGAATGGAACCTGAGTTTGCTAAACTTTACTTGGAAAAAGACTACTATCGATTTGATATTCACATGGCGCAATTAGAGCAAAAGGAGTCATTCATTATTTGGGATAATGTGGTCAGGGAGAAGGAAAGCAAAACGCTTTCCGATGATTTCACTCATTTTAATCTAGGGCATACGTTTACTATCTGTCTAAAACAAAAAAATTATACCGACTATTTTCATTTTGCGGCAAAACTTGGGCAGGATTTCATGAATCAGCAATACCTGCTAAATCTCGATCGTTTGCATCAATTTATTTATTACTTTAGAGATAGAGTAAGCTCGCATCGTGAGTTAAAACGGGCTTATGACATTGTAGTGTCTATTCCCGAAAATAGTGGTCATTTTGTTGATTCAAAAATTATCTTGATAGATTCTGAAAGTTACAGTGATGAGTTGCAGGGGAAACGTATTTACCTGGATCAGGATACCTATCTCACTGTAAAAGAGTTTGAATGCTTAGGTTATCTCGCAGCGGGGAAAAAAACTCATGAAGTCGCAGAGCTAATGGATATAACACCTCGCACCGCTAAAGCACATATTGAAAACATTAAGTATAAACTAGACTGTAAAAATCTCTTTCAATTAGGATTGAGATTCGCTGCAATTAAATTATAAGTTTAAACGAACTTCTTCATTTAATTTAGCTAACGAAAAAACCAACCCTGCCCCCTTAAGTCATCAGAGTTTCATCGATTTATTTCCCATTTAATAGCTGTATCGAATAATAAACACCATTTTTTAATAAATAAAATCCGAACAGGTATTGTTTGCTATTTTTTAAATCCAAAATAACATAATACAATCCCAAGGATTCCATCAATCACGGCAGCGGCATAACTTATGCTATAACTGTGTAAAAACAATAAAGAGGCTTTATCAATAAAATCAGGATAGATGATAAGACTTATGCCTTTTATTAGCGTAAGCCAAGAAATAATGGTAATGATAATGCGCCAGTTCATTTCCCAAATATTATGACTTAATACGGCTAAAACGCCCAAAATGAGGGTGAAAAAGCCAGTCACAAACATAAGAGGGGCATTATTGATTAAGCCATTCACATTTACCATAAATTGATGCATATTGAGCAGCATCGCCAACGTTACTATTAAAAGATATATTCCTAATGCCTTAGCCAAAAATTTTGAAACGTCCATAGGAAATAGTCCTTATCCTTTATGAATGAAATTTAATATATCATAGAATTCACGCGATGAAATAGAAATAGAAAATGCAATACGTTTGAAAGAAAATATCAGTCAATAATTAATTATCCTGGATCAGTGGAGTTTTGATTATCCGGGTTAAGAGGGAACGAAGTGACTGAGGAATAAATCCTAATCTACTAAAGCCCAAAGGTTGCGAATGACACTAGCTCAATTCAAGTTATGCTTCTTGCTGTAGCATCTTAACCAAAGCAAAATGTAAGCCTTGTCCCTCTAAGTACTCCCTTCCCCTCTTAAGATTATATTGGGTCAAAATGACCTTTTTTTAATTATTTTGAGTGTGAATTGAAGAATGATTGATTCACAGAAGCTGTTTGATCACTATTCTTTTGCTGTGCTTTCAGGAGCATTGCGACCTCTAAATCTAAATCCTTCACTCTTTTTACTAATTGTTCAACAGTCTCTTGAAGAGAAGGTTCCTGTGGATTTTCCTTTTTAGGTTTTGGAAGTTCCTCAAAAACGATTTCTTCCTCAAAGTTCAATTCTTTTGCTATGCCCACTATCTCTTCTCTATTGAAGGGACAAACTTCATGAATAATACGTAATACCACAAGTGCTTTACTGCGAATGGTTTTAGAAACATAGTCAGAATTGATAAGTTCTGACGTAAGTTGAAAAGTTTTAATATCCCAAGTATTAGAGGTTTGCGTCATACTATCTTTATCTAAATTGGAACGCAGTCTATTTTGAATGTCATAAATTCGGCCTTCGCCAGGTTGGTTAATGGTGAAATCAACGAGGATCTTTTCTCCGATTAAAGAAATTTCCATTGAGTCTGTACTATTATTTTTATGCGGTACGGTTCTTATGAACTTCATTATATGCCTCTAAGATTAATTGACCGACGCAATGATATAGCAATACACTATTAAGTCAATATGGGGGCATTTGGCGCAAACAATATTCACCTAATCTCATTATTACCATCACGATAGAAACGATAGAATCTAGACAGCAAATGGCAAGCTATGACCCCGTTATCGTACTTGGCGATTACACAACCGGTAAACTGATTCTCTGGGCTGGTTGTTCTGCTTGTGCGTCTTTGACTAGTTTGTCTCTTAAATAAAATATGAACTCTTCTTGTCTTTGTAGAAGAAAACGGTCCAAAAGCTTCCAGTCATTACGGCCGACGCATCCTTAGAAATTGTCATCCACGGAATAATTTGTAACGGTCCTTAATGGACATGACGGACTAATGAAAGATAATGAAGGTATATTACGTTACATTTAAGGCATTTAAGGATCAAGTTGAAACGCCTGTCTTTTAAAACTGGCTTTTTATATAGTATTCAATATTGCGGCATAAACGTGACGTAACTGTGACAGTGATAGGCCGTTTTAGATTGCTTTACACCGTTTTATGAACCAATGAAGCATCACAACTTACTGATTTTATTGATATTTACATGCGGTGCACAAGGCTCCGAACCAATGTGTCGGCGGTTCGAGCAAATTTTTTCCTGGTCGCTGCATAATAGATTACGAATATTTATTATCGGACCTGCTATACTTATGGTAAATATTTGAGCATCCACAATGAAAGAACGTATATCTCCAAATCGGTCATTATTACTCGATAAAGAGGACGCCCAGCCGGCATCATTTCCCGATACGCTGATAGACCTCCACCATGAAAAATCTCTGGGTGGCGGTACTAAAAGTACTTTCAAAGTAATAAACAGCAAAAACAATAAACCTTATGTTTTAAAATATGGTTCAAGTGAAGAACACATCAAAATTGAAATATTACTGAACGTGCTCTATCAACGATTAGGTGTGCCTGTCGCCAATATTCAAGCCTATAAACTTATCCCACAGGGATTATCGAGTGCTATTGGGTTGCATACAACAGATCGCGTGGTTCAGCTGGCCGAATGGATTGAGCCTAAATCGGTGCAAGATGAAGACGCTGTTATTGCCCAAGCACGTAAGAATTTCGCGATACATGCGCTCATGGGTAACATTGATGTTTCCAAGTGTGATAATTTTATTCAGGACGACGCTGATGGGGTTCCGAAACTCATCGATGCTGGTTCCAACTTTATTTTTAGAGCCCTTGGTGAGAGACGTAAGGACGATTCCATAGAAGCCGATGAAATTGATACTCTGCGAGATCGAGGGCTAAATGTTTGGTTTAATGATTTGACCGAAGAAGAAATCAAAAGCCAGGTTAAAGAATTAATGAGCAAACACGATATCATTCAATCCGCCCTTTGGGAGGTGAGTCAACAATTAGGATTACCTGCTTCATTACAAAATCAATTAATTGCAAGTTTTTCTCATCGTCTCGACAATTTAGTCCAACGCTATGGCTTTGTAACGCAACCTTTTGCAAAACGTGATAAGGCTGCGATTGCGAACACAACCTCAGCTGGAGTTTTGCATCTTGAGCGCAATGAAGCGGGCGAACTCTGTGTGCTTTTATCAAAACGAGTAAATCATAACTGGTGCGATAATTTTGGCGGCAAAAGTGATGCTGACGATAAAACTTTAGCACGCACAGCACAAAGAGAGGCACAGGAGGAATCGAATGGCTATTTCTATTATAGTGACCGAGAACTTGCTCAAGCCTCTTTCCATGACATCATCACTACAGATCAACAGAATAAGCAAAGAGTATATCGAATGTATTTTGTTGAAGGGGCAAATCCTATTGATTTCAACCAGTTAAAAGACGAAGAGCATACCGAGCACTACTTAGTTCCTTTAAAAAACATTCAACAGGGATTAACTGCAGCTAAAGAAATAGTGGAGGAGCAACAAACCACAATTGGCGTAAAAGACAGCAAGGGAAAGGAAATTCTTGTTTACCCACCGCTGTATGCCATGCTCAAGCAAGCTCCAGTGATAAATATTATAGAGCGATTATTAAAAGATCAGAAAGTCGTGCAGCGTACTCAGGGGATGGCCAATCACCCTGAATCAGAAAAAAAAGCGGATCCCAAAAAGCCCAATAATCTTTACCGTCCGATCACATCCCCTCAACAAGTGAAAGCAGATATTGCCATTACATCGTTAAATAAATCAAAGGTACTGGATGATATTAAGCATAAACGCCATGCATTTTTTAAACCCGTTAATACTGAAACAGCTGAAGCTCCCACAGCCAATACCCAACCATCCAAACTTTCTCCGAGTGAATTACATTTGAAGGCCGTGATGGGAGATGACTTCAAAAGCACAAATGATATCAAAGTTAATTTACAACTATTTTTGGACAAATACAGTGTTAAGAAATATAACGAAAGCGAACAAAAAAGATTAATTAGCCAAGCAGTTAAAATGATTGAGAATGAGAAAAAACACCCAGATAGAGCCTTTGCATACCATGGCGTTAGTAGTGAAATTGCTTATGCTTATCAGGTCTATCAATCGGTGTATAGTATCCTTGCTGCAGACAGTAGTAATAATGCGTTACGGGCTGATAACCCCTTGTTTCATTCATGTCTTGGCATACAGGACTTTATTGCTCATTTTGAGTCCTTAGCAGTTGACAAAAAAACGATCTACAATTACGAAGCTGGTTATATGGAATCCGCGATCTCAGCCAATCTCTTTTTATTTGGTAATCATTTAAATGAAAATTCAAATACAATTCACTATTACACGACTAATACTACAATGAAAAAACAGGCGATCGATAAGTTACTTTTTGCGAGCTTTCAATCTATGGGAGTAAGTCAAGTTATCATAGATAAACTTGCTGCATTAGCGACACAATTTCCTTATCGCAATCAAGGTGCTCTATACCAAATTAGCATGTTAAAAAATGAAGTTGATCATTATGGGTATGTAGCCGGCTCAGAAGGCGTGTTAAATCCCTTTGATACTAAAGAAGGAAACTCAGTATCCGTTGCACAAATGTTGGCGGCACTTGAAGACGACCAATTAAGCACTACTTATATTTCCTCAGTACAAACCCGTATTATGACGCCACCTGATGCACCTATTTCAACCGATGTATACCATTGGGGCGAAACGGTAGCTCCTCGTTCAGAAAAACAATTTGCAAAAAAACTGGAAAAACTTACGCAAGATTTAGCTTTTGAAGTCATTAAGAATTTTAATAGATACAATCCTCTCAATACTAATTCACCACTAATGCGTAATTTATCTAACGTATCTGCGAATTCTGGGCTTAACACCGACTTGGAGGAAGTATCCGATAAAGTAGTTTTGGATTTAATCAAAGCAGGTGATTTTGAAAGTCTTAAGGTGCTTGTTTTAGCACATCCTGAATATAAAGAGAAAGAGTTTGCTCCAGTACAAAAAATGCATGATTATGAGAACCATGAACGCAATTTACTTGAAAAGTTATTGGCCGCTCCCCGTTCCGGATCATTAATCCGTGAACTCTATGGTGAAAATTTTTATGAGTCTAATAACGTCTCAAAAGTTCCTCTGGAACAGATTGTTGCAGCAATCGCTGAAAATAAAAGAATTCAATACATCAATGGCCAGGAAGACTTTCTATTCAAAAATAACGTCATTGAAATTATACGTGTATTAGGTGAGCCAGATAAAACTCCTTATGCTATAGCAAATATTATGTCCCTTATTAAGAATATACATAACATCAAAATTGTTAAAGTTATAGAAGAGATTCCTGTATCAGGTAAAGTCGAGTTTTTAAATCTCGCCATTGTTAAAATGGAAGAAATGGTTCGGACTAATCCAAGGGTACGCTATAAATTAGACGGTATTATAGACGATTCAATTTCGACTTTAATCAGAGTGATGCCGTCTAATAAGAAATTGGATAGCGCACTTCAATTTGAAGGAAAACTTAAAGCTTTCAGCATTGCACCGATTTTGAGTCTACTAAATAAAGAAGATAGATTAAATTTTGCAAGACGACAAATAGATAAAATAAACGATGATTATGTTCTGTCATTTATATTGAAAGAGTTGAATACAAATGAGCAAAAGGAATTTGAACAACTTTATCAAGCTGCTCTTTCGGCAAGGGGCGGTTCGCCAAGAAATTAACTTATAACTCAATACATGAGGTGAACATCAGATAGTATACATGGGGTCAAATCTTACTTTTAGCTATCAAAGGCAAAAAGCAAGGATTGTAATTCCATAAAACCTTAAGTAAAGACTATTCAGCCCTGCCCCCTTAAGTCATTATAGTTTCATCTATTTATTTCCCATATAATAGCTGTTCAGAAAAATTATAAAAAAAAGGCCCTATGAAAAGATATTTAAGCGAACTAATTGCCACTTTTATCCTGCTGTTTGTCGGCCTAGGTGCAATTATTGTTGATCAGCAAACTCACGCACTGGGTCTTGTTGGGATAGCAAGTGTTTGGGGATTAGTGATAATAGCGCTGATCTATGCTTTCGGAGATATTTCAGGCGCCCATATTAATCCGGCTGTAACCCTCTCTTTTGCTGTTGATAAAAGATTTGCTTGGAAAGAGGTGCCGGGCTATCTTGGTTCGCAATTTCTAGGCGCCATTACTGCCTGTGTTTTGCTGCAATATTTATTCCCCGATAATCACAACCTGGGAATCACTCAACCTCTCCTAAAAGGAGAAATGCAGTCACTTATTCTTGAAGTGGTGATGATGTTTATTCTGGTCATGGTCATACTTCGCGTTTCAACTGGTGCTAAGGAGAAAGGCATAACCGCAGGTATCGCTATTGGCGCCACCGTTTGGGTATTGGTATTATTTGGTGGCCCTATTAGTGGGACAAGTTTAAACCCTACCCGTTCTCTTGCCCCTGCAATAATTAGCAGGCACCTGGAATCATTATGGATATATCTCACCGCCCCATTTGCCGGTGGCATTTTAGCGGTATTAGTGCACAGGCTTTTGCACGGTGAGGTCGATAATTAGCAGAAACGGAGATGAATCCAATCTAATAACAGAGTTGCAGAACACGAAAAACTAGTAAAGAACGAAAAGTTCGAATTTCGGTAATTAAGAAAATTCAGTTAATATTTTGTTAACAATTAAATGTTAAAGTACCACCCCAATGCTTATTGGATAGGAATTATTAACGATGAAAACATGGGCAGCCCTTATATTATTTATCCTTACTCAATTATCCTCAGTTTCTTATGCTGGTGGACCTAAAAACCACGAAAATTATTATAACGTAGGTCATTTATCCTTTATTTCACTACAAGTTCCTATTGATGCCAATGGTGCAGTATCAACTGACTTAAACCAACAAATTGAGCAAACTTTTCAAAACTTAGTTGCCACAGCACAACAGGCAGGAGCTCTTATTGAGGATGGTAAAATTAAAAATGTTGTTAAGTTAAATGTATATATCAAAAATATTAAGTCTTTGAGCGCCGTGGATGCCCAGATGTTGAAATACATCTCTGGTAATCTTCCTGCAAGAAGTCCTATCGCAGGTATTGATTATGGCGCTGCTGGCTTTTTAGTGACTATGGATGCTGTTGTAGAATTACCATTATAGATGATCTCCCCTGTCCTCCCTTAATTTTTTTGCATATGAATTAGAGCCCTTTGTTTAAGGGCTCTAATTACGAATGGGTCGGAATGCCCCAACCTGGCTATTAATCACATAATATTTGGACAGGGATCTGGCTCCAGATTCCCTGTTATTATCGCACCGGCGCTATTTAATCTATGGAATTTTTCTGGAATATCATACGTAAGCTCATATCAAGCAACATCGACCTCTGCGCGGGGTTTAGTACAAGGCAGCTTGCGCTGCCTCAAAAGAAAAGGGATAAAGGAGCTAAGGGGTAAGAGCTCGAACACACCTAACCCGCATCTCGACGCCCTTATCACCGGTGAACTGGTTGCCATTGCTGAAGTCACGGTCCCAGGCTTTGGCCGCAGGATTGTCGGAATACTCGGTAGAACTCCAGTAGAAGGCATTGGCAAAACCGTCTATGTCCATCCTATTAATGTACAAACAACTAAGCTGGTCTTGGGCTGGTAAAAACCAATCGCTATAGCAAGTGTCACCAGACTGACAAGGATTGCCCTGGGCATTAACCGCATAATCTGCGCACAACTTGGCGGCAGCACCATTGGCACCTAGTGCATTGACAATGGCTTGCGTATTCGTAGCCCCGTCGGTGACACTTTGGGCTGATGGGCCAATTGCTAACGGACTAGAAGAGGTGTCCCACGCAATTGATGTGGAATTATCGGCATTAGCTGCAATAAGCAACTGATTAGGGGCTGAGTCCAAGCAGGCCACTTTTCCGCCACCAAAAGAATTCCCAAGGCTTACCATAGGCACCGTACTAATCTGTAAGCTCTGTGAAGCAATAGGTTGGTAACACTGCAATGGACTCGGCTGGCCATCTGGACCTTGCTGACATATTTGCGGACCACCGTTTAGGGTACCTGCGGTACTTGAAATAGTCAGTTGTAAAGTACATGATTGGTTGGTTGCTAAAATCGCCGCACTCCCGCAAATGCCAGTCCCACTCGTTACTTGCGTCACCCCAGCTATCGGGCGCATCATCAACGTATGTGTTTTTTTCGATTTGTTGGTGATGGTGTAATTCACCGTAGTACTACTGCCCGCAGGGATAGTTAGCATGGTTGGGGTGGTTGCTGTAACCGTCCATAGAGGACTTGCCGCAATCCCTTGCGTACTGACCACAGCAGTGGCGCCAAACAACAGTGAACACACCACTTTGTGCGTGTTTGTCTTTAATGATTTGTGTTTTATCTTCATCGTGATGTCCTTATCGTAAGTAATGGGCGCTGAGTACCAATGCGTTGGTATAGAGATGGTTTAATCCCAAACCTTGGCCTTGAGTTTGTCCAGGCGCAAGACCTAAACGGCTCCTACCCAAGTCTGCAAGCTCATAGCCCGCACCCAAGCGCCAATTTGCATTCACCGACCGCTCAACACCTAAACCCACAGTCCAGGCAAAGCTTGTCTGGGTGTGTGAAGCAAACGCCGCATCCGCAACTGCTGGGAATATAATCGGTGGGGTGATATACCCGTGCGAGCGATTAAAACCCAAGCCGATACTGGCACTGACATAGGGCAACCACTGTTCACCCAGTTGCGCTAACACCTTGCCCTTTATCGCTAAGCGCGCATGATTAACGGAATACGCATAATTACGTGTGTTAAACGCAGGGTCAGCATCATCCCATACCTCGCCACCTACTTTGGCATCACTGGTCACAACACCCGCTAAACCCAATTGACCCATCCAGGTAGCACCCAACTGCCTCTGCATCCCGTAAAATAACTCGCCGAAGGCCAATGCCCGGCTTGTTTTATGCGCAACGTAACTCTTCTCAATCGCAGGCGTTAGAAACAATGTACTGCTCTCGCCCGAAGCATGCCAAGCAGGACCTATACTTAAACTGACCACCCGCGATGGGAGCTCAGGACCAACAGGACCCATCGTACCTGCCATCGCACCACCCGTGATAAAACCTAGTGAAGCCAGTAAAACCTTACTTTTCTTCATACATTGTCCTTAATGTAAATGTGAGAGATGATTCTATAACATAGCATGGTTTCTTTGTTTTTAAGCCCTGATTAAACATTTAATCAATCACGCCGTGCCGCTCGAAATAGCTCAATAATCTTCCTGCGAATGCTGTGGTGACCCTTGCATCATTTGGACAAGTACCAACAGCTAACGCCATAAAGTATCAATTCGTTTCTGTTACTGTGACTATTCCAACCACCCAATTAACTCCCGGAGTCTACGGTGCGTGGTTTCAACTCGGTTCGGCTGCTCCTTATCTCTAACTACGAATGGTTCGTAATGCCCCGGCCTGGCCATTAATCATGCAATATTCGGACAGGGATCTGGCTCCAGATTCCCTGTTAGTATCGCACCGGCGCTATTTAATCTATGGAGTCTTAATGGACCTGATTTGTCGGTTGGCATGTATAGGTGATCCTGAACACGTTTTAAATAATTGGGATTTAGAAATTTGGCTACAGCTATAGTATGTTTTAATCGTTTTGATTGACCGTTACTATATACTAAAAAAATAAAACCATTTATATCAATTTCCAGACGTGAAAGTGAGCCTACAGGGTAGCCATTGTTAGCTATAAGCTGGATACTAAAAGGGCTTGCTGTTGCGGTGCTTTCAGTGTGATCAATTTTCAAATCATTCACTCCGAAATCAGTTTGCCATTGTATGTGAGACAATCCATCTTGTTTACTGAATACACCTGAGTTATCGAAATATAATGTACCTTGGTTCAATGATACATTATCGATGCTGACCTGGGCTGTCCATGTACTATGGCTAATTTTCTTATAATCGACCTTTAATTCATGATGTTTAGAAATGGAATCATAAAGAGTAGTCGTGGTTGTAAGCACTTCATCATCGGATGCCATCGTAGGAAGGTTAATTGCTATATCAATTTTACTTGTGGTTTTTGGAGGCAAATTATTGGTAGGAATCTTTAATTTGCTTAATTTGTTAGGAGCTGATTTTTTGTTAATACCAAGCAAATTTAGACCTGATTCGTTTACAATCTGAGACTCTGAATTTAGCCTAAAATTGCCATAACGAGTGAAGAGTACCCCTCCATCATTTTCACCATTCGATAGCATAAAATAACCATCATTTGCTAAAGCCATGTCCAGCACATTATCAGTTTGCACAAACTCACAAAGAACCATTGATAGCGGGTGGTTGGATAGTTTTAATATATTGCTCGCGCACAAGGTCGAGGTAGCTAAAAATAAAACTGCACAACAAATTGGTTTTATATTCATAGTAATTCCTTTTAAAATAGTTGATGACCCTTTCACAAACTAGGGAGACAAGGTTCCTGCTCAAGAAATCCACTCAATACGGCATATTGGCTATTTTCCCTATGTAGTCTTGGGGGACCTGATTTTTCCGTTGGTTTGTATAAGTGATCCTCAACGCGTTCTAAATAAGCTGGGTCGCTAAACTTAGCTATTGCAATACAATGTTTTAATCTTTTTCCTTGACCATTGTCATATACTAAATTGATTCTACCACTCATACTAATCCACACACCTAAAAAATGTCCTAGGGTATAACCGTTGCCCTTTATAGCTTGTAATGCAAAGGGACTTGCATATTGTGTACTCTCGGAAAGATCAATTTTTAAATCGTTCAATCCATAGCTTGTTGGCCATTGAATATGAGATAACCCTTCTTGTTTAATTACTTGACCATCTGCCCCAAAGGTTAAGCTGCCTTTGCTTAATTTTATATCATCAACAAGGACCTCTACTTGCCAAGTACTAAGACTCTGTTTGGTATACTCAACGTTTAAAACATGAGATGCTGCAATGGAATCATATAATACCGAGGATGAAGAATATTGTTCATCATTAGCAGCAGTAGCAGGAAGATTAATGATGCTTTTAACTTTGCTAGTTGCTTTGGGAGGCAGGATACTCATAGAAATTTTTAACTTGCTTAATTTTTTCGGATCGGATTTTTTATTTATTCCGAGTAGAAACTCACCAGTATTCGTTCGAATAAAATAATCTTCGTCTAGGATTAAATTACCAAAACGTGTAAATTCTAGGTCACCTTTTTTTTTACCGTTAGAAACAACAAAATAACCATCATTTGCTAGGGCCAAATCAAGTACATTTCTTGTCTCAGTTTGTTTACATCCATTTATTGTTAGCGGTCGCTTAGTTAGTTTAAGTAAACCACTTGCATTGAGATGTGGCGATAAAAAGCATAATGCAGCTAAGCATATTGATTTCAAATACATTCTAATTCCTTTTAAAATGTTTAACACTTTAATACTTTACTACAAATTCTTTAACAATGGTTAAAAAATTATTGATCTTGCTTTGAATTGAGGGACACTCTGTTAAGAGCTCGCACGAGCGCCCGTAGGAGAGTTAATCGAGTATGATCTTAATTTTATGGATTTGTCGCTTGTCCTTTGCGTTGTTGCTCTTCGTTGATAGATCTCAGCAGGTTCATGACTTCTGCATCATGAGAAAAATACTGATCTGCGACCTGTAACGCAGTTTGATGGTATTTATTAACAATTGAGAGATTTGGGTTTGGATCATGATTAAGTAAGCTCAACACCTTATTCTTGTCTTGTGCTTGCAGCGCGTACATGAGCACAGTCATCCCCCTATTATCAAAAACGTCTAAATCGATATTGGGGTTTAATTCAAGTACTAGATCAAAGGCTTGATTACTAACATTTTTACATAATTGCATTAAGGGTGTTTTATTATCTATGTAGTCTAGGCAATTGAAATCAATGTATGGGTTGATGAAACGCATGATTGAAAGGTGTTTATCGTTGCCAGTCTGCACGAGGAATTGTCGAAGCGAAGTAAAGTGGTTTAAAGGCCTTCCTGAGTATTTTGTAAGTAGTAAATGAAGCATATCTTCGTTCGATGATGTAATCGCAATCTTTATCGCTTGCTCGCGATTTGCGTTTGAAGCCAGTAAAATAAGCACCATCTCTTTGTTGCCATTCGTTACGGCCAGACTTAACGCATTACAACCCTCACAACAGAGGTCAATGTTTACTCCTCGATTAATTAAACGATGAACATGAGCTATGCTGTTAGCTGAAACCGCCTGAATCAGCGCCGTTGTATTTTTGAAAATAGCATTGATGTCGGTGGCATTTTCTAAAATTAATTCGAATGTTTCTATATCGGGCAACACGGCGATTTCAACCAGCACTTGGTTAATCATTTCTGCCGAGCAAATGGCATTCAACAAAAAATGAATGGCCGGTTCATTGTTGAGATGGACCGCTTTTGAAAGGTGTTTATGATCTATCTTTAGGCCTGCGTTGAGTATAGATCTTAAAATGTTTTCACTAAATTGTTTGCTATCATATAAGCTTAAACTAAATAATCTTTCCAATAATGGTTCATCAACTCGGCTTTTACTAATTAATAGCGAAACAATTTGTTCATGACGCTTTGTAACCGCGATACATAAGGCGCTATCCCCAAAATTGTTTGTTTCATTAACATCAGCCTTTGCTTTAACTAATACCCGGACAATCGCTTCAAGTCCCTCATGAACAGCGATAATCAATGGCGTATCACCACTGCCATTTTTTTGATTGATGTTGGCTTTCCAAGCTAATAATTTAGTTATTTCTTCACGCCCTTTACTAACAGCAATATGCAAAGGTGTATCACCTTGTCGATTTTTTTTATTGACATCCGCTTTATTTAACAATGAGATGACAGTTTTGGTCATTCCCTCTTCGACAGCTTTTGCCAAAACGGAACATCCATTACGATCTAATCGATTAACGTCTGTTCCTGCAGCAATCAATAGGTCAGCAATTTCTTCATCGCTTTCATGAATAGCAATATCTAAAGCGGTTTCACCCTCACCAGTTTCGATATCCACATCTGCTACCCTGGCATCTGCATAATCATTTCCGTTTAAATTTAATAAATTAGTAACAAGCTCTGCGCTTCTAAAACTCACTGCATCATGCAACGCAGTTCTAAGTCGGTTGTTTTTAGCATTGACATCAATCGTTTCAGCCGCAAGTAAGCTTCTAACTATCGCTGAATCTCTCTCATTGACTGCGACATGGAGCGGCGTATCCCCTGTCCTGTTATCCGTGGTGGTTGTATCGGCTTTTGCAACTACCAATATAGATACCAGGAGTTCGTCTCGATTTTTTACAGCGGTCATCAGTGGTGTTCGCTCGCTGATAGGATCTCGAAGATTAAGGTCAGCCCCCGCCTTGATAAATAGGTCTAATGCACTTAATTCTCTCCAAGGGATAGAGTTATAGCTATCGCAGCAATTCAGGTAGAAAAATAATTGGAAAACTGTTCGTCCGTCAGATCCAACCGCGTTAATATTAGCACCAGCAAGAAGGTACAATCTAAATAGGAATTAATAAATCCCCTTCTCTATGATCTTTTGCGACCTCACCAAAATGCGCAAAAAAGTATTGCCAAATTCATCTGTCACATCTAAAAGACTTGGTGGGACTTTACCCGCTGCCATCTGCTCTTCGAGTAAACTGTAAAATTGTTTAATCAACTCTTCTGCATTTATTTTTACTGCTGCAAATAATCCAACAGTAGGAGGACATTTCATCATTTCGGCTAATAGGGCCTGGCTATTCATTGCTGTCGTTGTGACTTTAACCTTTAGATCCGTAAACAGCAGCGTGTAATTATGGTAATTTGTCGCCGAGTTCATTAATTTTTGCATGGCCTGTATTTGCTCAGTTTCTTTTGCTAATTGATATTGTTGCAAATCCCCCAGTGCCGTTGTCGCAACTAAATCGAATACCGATTCAAGTGACTCATTAAGATCAATCACTCTCTGGTTTTGGATTAAAACATGAGTATCCAAAATAATATCTACCGCATATTTTTTTCTATCTCTAAGCATCTCAAAAACATGCTCATATTTTCCTTGGTTTTTTTCTTCTTCCAATGCATTTTTCAAATCAGCAGGCACTTTTTTCCAGTCGAGAATGTTCATATTCCCACTGGCAATACGTAGTGGTAACACTAACCCTGACGCACCATACTTTAGAGCTTCTCTCAAGTCATTTGTTGCATACAATGCAGGCCCAAATGAGGCAGTGCCTTGTTTGGCAGAGCTTTCAATAAACCCACCACGTAATACACAGATGCCTGCTTCCGCACTCGTCCCATGATAAACGGTGCCATGTTCGGTGTGTTCTTTAATAAAAACATCATAGGGGGTCAAATATGATTGCAGTTCATCAAAATGAGCAACTGTTTTTTTTATCTCAACGGGATCTCGTTTGTCTAATGGTAAATTTTGGATAAAAGTAGGTAGTAAAAATCTAACTTTTTCATTTAGCCCTGTGCCCTTTTTAAAAATTGCTTCGGCAATTTTTAACCCCAAGTTCAATGCAGTGCCTTCTGCTGCTTTGTAGGGGCGGTTACCACCAAGCTGGTGATAAGCGTTACGTACCAGTTTATCAAATTGATCTTTTGCCTTGTTATCTAGAGTCCCGCCATCTTCAATATCTTTCAATATATTGGTTAACTCACCAACCAATATGCGCTCGTCTTTCACGTTGATAAATGGTGCAGATACCAAGGCTCGCAGGCCTCTAATGGTCTGTTTTTGGGATGCTTTCTCACCTTGTGCCATAGGTGCTAGATACTCAAACACGCCTTCCAAATAGTCTTTTAAAACGTCAGGATGGCCTTCTGGCAGTCTAAGTTGGGCACTGCGGCGGTTTTTTTTATGTTGAGCAAGGAGACTCATTACTGGTTGAGCTAAGTTTGCTTCTTCGATTTGTTGGTCGAGATTTGCTAATAAACGCTCAAGATTTTGGTGGCTTCTATTTCCCTTTAACTGCGAGACCATAGCTACTTTTATTTGTTCGACGCTAACGTCTACAGCAGGAGCGTTCAAGTTTATGTGAAAAAAAGCAAGTACGATGGTTTGGTAAAAAGGGGCTACTTGTACTAGATGGTAAATATCTATTGCTGACTGTTGCAAATGATCTTCAAAAGACTTTATCTTAAATGCCAAGGAATCAAGTAGACTTCCCCCTTGTTGTAAGCTATGAGTCACTTGTGCCTGATACTCCTTCACATCCGCTACAGGTAGAATGGAATGTTTTATAGCTCCCTGAGCGAAGCGCAGGGCATACTCTTTTTCTGCTTTATTAATATACTCAAACAAGTTTTGTTTTAACTCTACAATTACGGCCTTTTGTTGGTCATTTAGTGGTGCCCCCGTTTTAGTTCTCGCCTCGTAATAAATATCTAAATCACTGCCTACACCTAATACGAAAGGTCCTAATAGTTTTTCTTTTTCAGCTAGAGCTGCTTGTTTAAGATGATATTCGCTACTTTTAAATAAAACGTCTTTTCTACTGATTTGCAGTTGTATTGTTTTTTTGTTTTTGTCTTCCTGTTCAGGATCTTTCTCAGGCGATTGTGGCGATGGATCATAAAACGGTTTCTTATACTCCGCTTCATCCATGGCGATGGGCTTACCTATTGCTTGTTGCTGCGTTTTTCGATCATGAATGAATTTATAGAGGTTTTCCAAGAGCGCCCGCACAACACCACCGCCAATGTACAAATCTAATTCTAATTCAGGATCTTTTGATTTGATTAATTCTGCAGCATAGGTGCTCAAATGCTCAAAGAATGCTTCATTGGTTAACTGATTATTGTGGTAATGAGGCAGGGAAAGCCTTGCTAATACAGATTGCATGTATCCCTCTATTAAAAGACTGTCTTTGTCACCGCCTAGCGATCTTAACTCTAGTAAATAATTTGGGAATTGAATTTCAGGGCTGCTATGACTCACCGTAGCCAATATTCGATTTAAATCATCATTGTTTTCAACGGGTTTATCTGGAGCATGCTGAAGTTGCTTCTCTTCGCGAGCTTTATTCATACATCAAGACCTTAGCTGTATTGGGTTGTTTTTTGGACATATGTGATAATTATAGCCCATTTACTACTAAGTAGGTCGTGTTCTTTAAATGTCGCTATAACTAGCCCCTATGATAATAAATTACCGTCACACCGCCCTGCTTTCCTTTTCCTCGTATACAGGTCTACAAGGTTGGCTTGAATGCAGGATAGCAACTTGTTACTAAATAGTAATTTTGTTAATCAACAAAATTTGATAAAATTAAAGCCTTAGTAAAGGCAGATTTGGGTATTTATGAACGTTAGTTTATTACTGTTAATTTCCATTTGTTTTATTGGCATGGTTAGTCCTGGCCCGGATTTTTTGTTGGTTACAAAAAATGCTCTTTTATACCCACGCCGACAAGCAATAGCAACAGCTTTAGGAGTTGTTTCTGGATGTCTTATTCATGCTTCCTATTGTATTTTAGGATTAGCTTTCATTATTACTCAAAGCATTATGCTTTATACAATGATCAAATATGCTGGAGCAGCTTATTTAATCTATCTTGGAATAAAAGGCCTAAAATCGAAAAGCATCCCTAAAATGACTGATAATACAGTATCAATTAAATCGGTGACTGTTTCTAAAGCCTATATGGAAGGTTTACTGTGTAATACTTTAAACCCGAAATTAGCAGTTTTTCTACTTAGCCTATTTACCCAGTTTGTTTCAATTAATGCATCGTTAGGTGATAAAGCGATTGTTGTCGGCGTGTTTGTTGGAGAGTCTGCTTTATACTGGCCATCATTGGTTATGTTTTTACAATCAGATAAAATCCAAAAGATATTTACCAAATCACAAGCAATGATAGGACGAGTTTTTGGTGGTTTATTAATTTATTTGGGCATACGCGTAATGCTCAGTGTTGATTAATTCATTCACTTCGATTAATCAACCTCTTTGCGTATGTCTTACAGGATTGAACAGTAAATTAAGTTCAAGTCGCAATAAACGTAAATTGATCTCAACTATCCTTTATGTAAGTATATTGAAACCACTTGATTTTACTTCAGGTAAAAAGAGTCCATCGGTTAATGAACAAATACATCTTAAACACACAGTCGAATCTACTACTAATCACGCCGTTATTTATAGTGCTAACTCATTATCTAGCAGTATTTCCTCATGAGTACATGCACTCCTTCATGGCATGGGCTTTAGGGTTTAAAGAAAATCCGTTTTTAATAAATTATGGCGGAACCAACTGGCAAAATTTGTTATTTCTCAGAAATATCGATGAGAATGTAAACTATCTAAAAATTTACAACGAAGGATATACGTATTCTACCGCCATAATTGCCTTTTCTGGAGCTGGAATAGCGAATGTTCTCTTATTTGCGCTTTCTCAGTATTTATTAAATAAAAAAAATATTCAGCAAAGGATTTACACCTACTATTTTCTGTTTTGGTTTAATTTAATGAATCTAGGCAATTTTTATGATTATGTCCCAATAAGAACCTTTGCAAAAAGCGGTGACGTCTACATTATAGTCACAGCTTTACAAATCTCGGCGTGGTTAATTTACATCTTGTTCGGATATGCCGTGTGTTATTTGATGTGGCGTTTTTTTTCTAAAACCTTAATAAAAGCCTATCAGCATCTAAATACTACCTCGAATATCCACAAGGCAACTCTGCTAAGCTTATGCACTATTATTCTTTTTGGATACTTTGGGAGAGTGATTAGTACCCTTACAGTCCCTAGTAATCTAGACGCAATTTCCTATTTTCTGTCAATCACATCTTTACTTATGATGCCCATCGTAATCATTGCTGGTTGGCCAAATCGAGCATGCGTTCAGCAATCCTGAGATTTATAGTCTAGCCGTAGGTTGGGTCAAAATGCCCCAACCTAATTGCTGTACTTTTTTTCTTAAATTAGAACTGTCTTTTGACTTTAGTGGTTGTTATCCAGTCAGAAGTCCAAGCGGTACCAATTTGTCCGCTATTATCAGAAGTCCAAGCGGTACCAATTTGTCCGTTATTATCAGAAGTCCAGGCGGTACCAATCATAGGTTGATTTGTGTCATTTCCATTGGTAGTAACACTGCAGCCAGTTAACATTAGACCAAAAACACTTGCAATTAAGACTACATTCATAGTTTTCATGATAATCTCTTTTAATGTTTTGTATTGGTAATTATAGCGTATAAATTGGTCATTTGGTGCATTTATTCTTCATCGCAAGGCCTTCAGTGTTCTACAATGATTTAATTTCCATAGTAGACGATACTCACCTTACTTAATCATTGATTTAGATAAAAAGGTTTGAACCAAGGGCAAGGTTATCCCCCTTGGCTCATAAATTTAGGTGGGGCTCTTTCAAACAATAGTACAACCAGGGTCACTCGAATCATAGGGTAAGTTCAGAGTTGATTTACCATTATCTAAGCGTTGTTCATTCATTTCTACGAGAACTCCAGTTTGCAAATTCAAGCCAACGGAAGCATCTAATTTTTCAAAAAATGCATTCAAAACTGTTTCTTGTCTTTGTCTACTCACTGGAAAATCTGATGATTCAAATTCACTAGCATGATTTTGTTCAAATAAAGTCTTATGAAAATGAGTTTTCATTTGTTCTATACTAAAACCATAACGAGCAAGAAGGGTTAATAATTGTACCAACTCATCGTTGGAAGGCATTTTTGATTTATCTATTCCATTTTCCTTTTGATGCACATCATTGTCGTCATCATCATTTGTGTTATTTGTCTCTGCTTTTGTCTGCCCCGCTTTTTTAATCTGTTCAAAAATATCTGGCTCGTTGAATAGAATAATCGGATAAAATGCAGAAATGAAATCACCATGTAGAAATTTCTTCGTTGGATTTGGTGGTAATGCACCATATTGCAATAATGTTTCAATAAAATTTAGATCAAAACCATTTTTTCTCATCATAAACAGACTAATTGATAGATCTAATGCGCTAGCATACAAATTGCTAGCTACTATCGGTATAGAAAACTTAAAATTTATCTTTGTAAATTGTTGTGATTTAACTACCAAACTCGCCAAATCGGGACGTTCATTCCATAACAATTGGTGTAATAAGGTCATTCCATAGTTGTCTGAACAGTTAACTTCAGGTTGTTTTACACAATACAGAATAATTTCATTTGCAAGTAGACTCTTACTACCTATAAGAGCACTTAAATCAACTTGCTTTGGATAAGGTGCATGTGCAACGATATGAGTTTTAGTTTCTCCGACGATTCTGAGTAATGACATAGCCCTCTCAGCAACTAGATCGTTTGTATTAAATAATGACTTACTGGTTAAACTAAAGGAGGTGTCATCGTCATTTTCAAGTTTAATATCTGTCTTTTTCATTATTGCTCCAAAAAATAATCATAGATCCGAAACATATCGGTTGGCGCGATTGGTAATTCTTCCTTTAGGTGCTCCCTGATTTTACTTTCAGTTACTTCTAAAATAGTTTCTCAGCGTAGCTCCCTAATCTCACTTTCTGTGAGTCCTAGAAAATGTTCGCTTCTGATTTAGCCCTTTTCCTTTAACTTTTGGCATATCAAATCCTGATATTTTGATTGTATCACACACATACTATACACTTAGTGCGCAATCTATAAGCATTTCTCAGGGATGTCAACATGAAGTGTGCAAGGGCACAAGTATGCGAGTGAAAAGCCCCTCTCCCCATAGTTTTTTATTCCAAATTTTGTTAAAATAACTAAGCTTTATTCTTGGATGAAGACTATGACCACTTATGCCCGTGATATCACGATAACTCTTGTAATTAAATTATTTTTTTTATTTTTACTCTGGTGGGTATGCGTGAGAGGTATGCATCCAGTATTGTCTAGTAGTAAGGAATGGTTGTTAGGTAAAGATACGCAACCGATTATTTCTGCACCCCTATCTCATTTTCCTGAGGTATAAATTTCATTAGGTGATTTTATGATTCCAGCAGGCGAAGTAGTTGATCTCTCCCGATTACAATTTGCTTTAACAGCACTGTATCATTTTTTATTCGTACCTTTAACACTAGGCTTATCTGTAATGCTTGCCATTATGGAAACGGTATTTGTAATGACAGGGCGTGAAATTTGGCGCCAGATGGTTAAATATTGGGGCCTTTTATTCGGTATCAATTTTGTGCTGGGTGTAGCAACAGGTTTGACCATGGAGTTTCAGTTCGGTACTAACTGGGCTTACTACTCACATTACGTAGGTGATGTTTTCGGTGTACCTCTGGCTATTGAAGGTTTAATGGCATTCTTTCTAGAAGCAACTTTCGTTGGATTATTTTTCTTTGCTTGGAATAAATTAACCCCCGTAAAACATATGATGTGTACTTGGCTATTGGCTTTGGGAACCAATTTATCCGCTTTATGGATCTTGGTTGCCAATGGATGGATGCAAAACCCAGTAGGCGCATTTTTTAATTACCAAACAATGCGGATGGAAGTCAGCAGTTTTTATGAGATATTATTCAATCCAGTTGCTCAGGCGAAGTTCGTACATACCATCAGTGCCGGTTATGTCACAGGGGCGATGTTTGTGCTTTCTATTAGTGCTTATTTCCTTTTACGTGGTAGAAATAAAGATTTTGCTAAGCGATCTATGACGGTTGCGGTTTCGTTTGGTTTGGCTGCCTCCTTATCCGTTGTTGTGTTAGGTGATGAAAGTGGTTACGTAGCAAATGCCAATCAAAAAATGAAGCTCGCAGTCATGGAGTCCATGTGGCATACGGAGAAAGCACCGGCAAGTTTGACTCTGTTTGGTATCCCCAATGAAAAAACACAAACAACTAATTATGCAATTGATTTTCCTTATTTGCTAGGCATCATTGCAACGCGATCTTTTAATACCCCTCTTCAAGGTATTGTCGAATTAATTGAAGATGGAAAAGTTAGGATAAAAGACGGTATGATTGCTTACGGTGCTTTAAAAACTTTGCAAAAAGATCCTACTAATGTGCAAGCAAAAGCTGTTTTCGAACAACATAATGCCTCTCTTGGTTATGGCCTGTTACTTAAAAAATACACAGAGAATGTCACCGATGCGACAGAAGAACAGATCACAAAAGCTGCTAACGATTTGAAACCCAAAGTGGCACCGATGTTTTTCTCATTTAGGATCATGGTAGCGTGTGGCATTTATTTCATTTTGTTATTTGCGACAGGCTTTTATTTATCCTTGCGGCATACACTACACACCTCACCATGGTTTCATCGGTTGGCATTTTATTCACTACCCTTACCATGGGTAGCCGCGGAACTGGGATGGGTTGTTGCTGAATATGGACGTCAGCCCTGGGCGGTTCAAGGCATTTTACCAACCTTTTTGGGTACTTCTGCCGTATCCTCAGGGCAAGTGATGACCTCTATTGCAGGATTTGTTATATTTTATTCAATTCTCGCGGTTGTAGAGCTTTTCTTGATGGCGAAATACATAAAACTTGGGCCTGAAGCTACTCAGCATTAATTAGGAGACACAAATGCCGTTAGATTATGAAACGTTACGAGTTATTTGGTGGGTATTAATTGGCATATTGCTAATTGGCTTCTCAGTTACTGGTGGTTTTGATTTAGGAGTAGGTATATGGCTTCCTTGGATTGGTAAATCCGATATGGAGCGCCGTGTACTTATTAATAGCATTGGAGCAACCTGGGAAGGAAATCAGGTATGGTTTATTCTAGGCGGTGGCGCAATTTTTGCGGCATGGCCCATGCTGTATGCTCTGTCGTTTTCGGGTTTTTATTTTGCGATGTTAGTAGTGCTTCTGGCATTAATTTTACGACCCGTAGGCTTTAAATACCGTTCTAAATTAACCAATCCGACTTGGCGTTCCTTTTGGGACTGGGCTTTATTTATTGGTGGTTTTGTCCCTTCTTTAATCTTTGGGGTAGCGGTTGGAAATGTGTTGCAAGGGGTGCCTTTTTATATCGATGACAGTTTACGCCCTTTTTATACCGGTACCTTTTTTGAGTTGCTCAATCCTTTTGCCTTGTGTTGTGGGATATTGTCTGTATTGATGTTGGCCATGCATGGCGCTTTTTTTATTCAAATTAAAACCACAGGGATTTTGCAAGAAAGAGCACTGGTTAGAGCCCGGATTTGTGCATTATCGGTGATTGGTTTATTTAGCCTGTGTGGAGTTTGGGTTAATTACGGTATAGATGGGTATGCATTAAGTAGTCTAGTTCCCCATGATGGCCCTTCTAACCCCCTGTACAAAACAGTGGTTAGTCAACCCGGGGCTTGGTTTGATAATTACCGTATTTATCCCCTAACAATGATGGTTCCAATAATTAGCTTAGTCACTGCTTTCTTTGCCTTTTTATTTGCAAGATGGGCTCGTATCGCCTTTGTTTTAAGCGGTTTAAGTGTGAGTACGTTGATTGCAACAGTTGGCGTTAGTATGTTCCCCTTTATTTTACCCTCCTCCTCAAATCCACAAAACAGTTTAATAGTATGGGATAGCTCTTCCAGTCAGTTAACCTTATTTATTATGTTGGTGGTTACTGTCGTTTTTTTACCCATTGTTTTATTATATACCGCGTGGGTATATCGAGTGTTGAGAGGCAAGATAACAGAAGAAACAGTGATGGCTAATCAAGATTCAGCTTATTAAGGAGTATGTATGTGGTATTTTTCTTGGATTTTAGGTACAGGTTTAGCCTGTACCTTTGCGATTTTAAATGCAGTGTGGTTAGAGCTTAGAGAAGAGAATAATCCGGCTCCAAATTCTCTGGTAGTAGAGTAAGCTTAGGGTTGTCTCTATATATACCGTTTTCTATTATGCAGTTTGCATTCTCCAGGTTATGACAAAAATGGTAACCTCATACCTTTATGATCTAACTCCTTAAAAAAAAGCCCCTCGAGAGGGGCTTTTTATTTATATTCGTCCAAGCAATATTAGTATTATGACTATCAGAAGAATGGTACCAATACCACCGCTTGGACCATACCCCCAGTCTCTGCTATGTCCCCAACGAGGTAAGCCACCTATTAACATTAAAATCAATAAAACGATAAGCACTGTTCCTAGCATAATTGTCCCCAGTCCGTTGATGAAATTTGAAAGCGTCCGGACTATAGTAACTTAATTTTTGTTTAAATGCTTGCTCCTCTGTGGTGCTCGCGCAAGATCGACGAGAATTGAGATCCCGTCACTCCCCTCTCCCTAAATTGCTGTTATTTACTTACATAATAAAGAACTTACGTTTTAAAAATGAAATAAGCAGCCCCCATCATGCATAATCCTGCATACAAAAAATTCATCCCTAAAGGCTTGTTCATATAAAAATACGCAAAAAATGCAAAGACACAAATGGTAATAATTTCCTGAATTATTTTTAGCTGTCCTAAATTAAACTGTGTATATCCAATCCGGTTAGCAGGTACCTGTAATACATATTCAAAAAAAGCGATGCCCCAGCTAACTAAGACGGCAATGTACAGAGGTTTGTCATTCAAATTTTTTAAATGACCATACCAGGCAAAGGTCATAAAAATATTTGAGCCAATCAGTAATAATATTGTGAGCATATTGAGTCATAGATCTTTATTTTTTCCAATTTATATCATAATAATAGATATCCTACTTCGTTTTGTACCCTATTTTTACAATCATATCATCGCGGTTTTTGCGATGCTCCCAATGCAAACCAATACTCATGGGAATGGACGTTGGGCTGCTTTAACGTACTTTAGGAAACTATCAATGATAAAACGCAATTTACTACCCCTTGGAATAGCTATAGCACTACTTCAAGGCATTGGTTTGATGCTTGGTCTTTTGACCAAGAATAATATAAACCCCTGGTATAACGAGCTGATCAAATCAAATTTAACTCCGCCACCTATAGTTTTTTCAGTGGCTTGGACTCTACTATATTTTCTATTAGCAATAGTAGGTTGGTGGATTTGGAGTAGCAGGAAAACTCCGAAGATGAATCGTGTATGGTATGTTTACCTCGTTCAGTTATTGATGAACTGGTTATGGACACCGGTTTTCTTTAATTTTCATTGGCTAGGCTTAGGCTTTGTATGGATTCTTGTCTTAACAGGATTGACAGCTTATCTTATCTATAGACTTTACTCACAGAATAAATGGATCGCACTACTAGTTGTGCCTTATTTAATCTGGTTAATGTTTGCCAGTTATTTAAATGGATTTATTTGGTGGTTTAATTAAAAAGCGCCAGCTAAGGCCCCAAATTTCAATGAAATGTAGGTTGGGGCATGACCTATGTATCCCCATGAATCTTGATGAGGATTGATGCTGGGGTATACCCTCATCTACGCGCTAGATCAGTGCTAGAACCCAACCTACAGGACTTATGTTTGTTGTATCGTCTCCTAACAAAAGGGCTCGTGAGCAATGTTGAGATCATGTTGGGTTATAACCCAACCTACTGCTGATTCTTGTATCTGAAGTGCCTTTTTTGATAGTATCGGACAGTTTAAATGTTGTGGATGGGCTTGTTGTATGAAAATGTATATGGGTGACTTTTATGGTAAAAGCAAAGATAGAAGTATTGAGTATTCTCAACGATATGTAATGGGTGCGATTCAAGAACAGGATTGCGATTCATTAAAATCGTTGGTTACAACGATTGCGAATCCTCAATTACTGGCTGCAAATGCCGTGCATTCATTGCCGATGTTAAAAATACTCCTTGTTAAACCATTTGATGATTATACCGTTCTTGGTGCAACTTTAAGTAAAGCAATTAAAGGTCGATTTATTGAGTCTGCTCTTTATATTGTGGATATAAGCACTGATCCCAAACTTCGGGCAGCGCATAATAGTATAAGTGAATCGTTAGAGTTATTCATAACCGCTTCATCTGATGCGCGCGTTTTAGCTCATTTGCTAAACAAAGCCTATGTGCATGCAGGTCGTGATCAAGCTTTACCACAAGCCTTAGTTTTGAGTGTAAGGGATGATATCGCATGTCTAACTCTATTAATTGCAGAAATAAAAAAAAGAGCCTCGCAAACTGGTACGTTTCCAAAAGCTATCTTTGTTAAAGCTCTGATTTCAGCCGTGAAGAAATGTCATCGTGATGCGATCACTGCATTAATACCTTGTGTGAGTGATCGAGCAGATCTAACCCATGCTTTAGAGGAGCTGATAAATGCGTCTTTGAGCGCTTGCATAAATCTTTCTAAGAAAAAATGTACGGCTATTACTGAAAAAGCTATTGTGATAGCCGCTCAATTGATTGAGGCTGGAGCACAAGTAGACAGCAGTTTTGCTAAGGATAATTCTATCGAATTAACCGCAAGTGCAAGGAACGCAAAACCTCTATTAGAGTTTTTAGCATCCAAGTCCACCTCTACTTCAACTACTTCGACTCAAAGCATTCCAGTAGGTAGCGCTAGTACCGTTGGACTTTTCAAACCCAAAAATAGTCTACGCCCTATTCCCCAAATGGACCGAGCAGCCTATAAAGAATCAATGAGCAACACACGCGAGATGAATGAAAACGACGATGACAATTATGCCTATGAACTTTATATTGATTCTGAATACAATGACCATCTGGCTAATTTTTTAATTGAAATTAATCACCGTAATAAAATCAGCTGCCGTCTTAAGCCTCAACAGATGACCGCACTGGAAGCCAATCCCCAAAATAACAGTTTATTATCGATTCATAGTAAAAAATTCCCTGATGTACCTGTGAGATTAGCGGGTCATTTATATGATTTATCGGAGTTATTATCTCTTCTGGAACACTCAAACAAGGCTGCTGTGCCAAATACGGCTGGAGAATCGACTTTTACTTATTCAGATATCAATCCAGCTAAAGAGGTTTACTATCAAATTGATGATATGATTTTAGAAATTGAGGAAGAAGAGCAGGAAGCCAATAATGCAAAATATACAAATTTGGTAAGAAGCAATTGGTAGAGCAAATACCATGTTGGGTCAAAATGTCTCAAAATACTTGCTTAATTTTTACCCGTAGGGCTTGGGGAAGATATCATTACGTGATTTAATAGAGATCGTTAATTATAAGGAAATAACTAATGAAAACCCTCAAGCCCCTTCTCTTCAACTTAACTTTATTATTAAACTCAACCTTATATGCTCAGATTTTACCCCTAACTAATGAATGCATTGCAAATATTGAAAATCTAACTGTTGAATATCGGTTGCAGCTAATGCATTGTGACATTACCGATGAGGATATGCCCTTCATTAGTGAGTATATTACCGCGCATAATCTAAATGAGATTTATTTAAATAGGAACAAAATCACGTCCAAAGGCGCACTGGAACTTGCAAAAAACAAGTCAACTGATTACTTGATGTACCTAATGCTTGAAAATAACGCCATTGACGATGAAGGTGTAATTGCTCTGGCCAAAAATGAAAAAATATACGGTCTTATGCTTGAAAATAATCCGGTGGGTGATAAAGGAATTGAAGCCCTAGCAAAAAATCAAACATTGAAAGTATTGTCTATTGGAAATGCCACATTTGAAGAAGAAGCTTTTCTTAAACTTATAAACAATTCTAAAGTAGAGTTTTTATCTATTTCCAATTACAAGTTCACGCGCCCGGTAGCCGAGGCATTGAGTCAAAATTCTTCAATCGATTACCTTGGTTTAGACAATGCAGTGTTGAGCGCTGAAGATATTGTATTTATATCTACTATGCCTCATCTTGATAATTTGGTATTAGATCACTCGAATATAGGTGATGAGGCTGCTCAGGCTTTAGCCGCCCATTCTCATATTAAGGGTTTCTATGCTATGAATACCCCAGTTGGCGACATTGGTTTTGCAGCTCTAGGAACTTTGAACAGTTTACAATCCCTTGCTCTTGGCACTTATGATGAGAAACAAAGTTCAATCTATTACACGGCAACACAGCTTCGTATGTTAAATTCACTCCCTCAATTGCATAATTTGTATATTTGGAATGCTCATATAGATGATGAAGGTGCGGGTGTTTTAGCAGAAAATCAAACCCTTGGTGAATTATCCCTAATTGAAAATAAAATATCTGACCGGGGAGCAATCAGCCTAGCAGGTAATACACATTTAACTACGCTAACCCTTCAGGAAAATAATGTTCATGATGAAGGTGCCATTGCTTTAGCAAAAAATACAACGCTAAAGGAATTAGCCTTACAACTTAATCCAATAGGTCAAGAAGGTATCGCAGCTTTGAAAGCTAATACTACGCTCTCTTATTTAGGGATAGATGAAGATAATTAGGACTGAATATTGGTTGGGTCATTTGACCCAACCAACGATTTTATTATGGTTTTGGTGAATCTGGGTATGACCCTAATGTATCTTGTAACTCATCTACGATCTTTCCAGTTTCAGTTTTATGTACTGCAAAGAAAGATTGATTAGTAGCCCAGTTGATTGCACCCTTAACTAATAGTGCAATCCCAAAAGTTGGAATCGCGATTGCAAGATTAATCAGGAACTCAGACCACCCTCTATGGCTATCGAGGATAGGTCGGTTTTTCGCAATATTATCGGTACAAGTTTTAATAAATACTTGATGATTTTTATCTTGTTTTAACGTTTTGAGCGCTTGATTTAGCGTAGAATGGATTTCCATTGCTTTTTGATAGGCATCTTTATGTCCATCATCTAATAATAGTTTGGCCTTAGTTTCCAGTTTACATAACGAATTTTCCATCGCCAATTTAGCAAGTACTTTTTCCGCTGGGTAATTTCCCAAATCACGGGCTTGCTCATACAGGCGCATGGCTTCTGCCACATTTTTTGGCCCACCTAAACCATGAAGGTGCATGTAAGCACGGTTAGTCATCGCAGTTTCATTGCCTAGTTCTATGGCTTCGTCGAACAGGCGAATGGCTTCTGCTTCATTCACTGAGCCTCCTTTGCCAAATAGGTGCATGTAGGCTCGAGCATTCATCGATGCATCGTCATTTTCTGCAATAGCTAAATCATACAGGCGAATGGCGTCTACTTTATTCACAGGGCCTCCTTTGCCAAATTCGTGCATGTGGGCGCGATTAAACATTGCACTAGTATTTCCCAACTCAATAGATTTATCATACAAACGAATGGCTTTTTTAAAACTCTTAGGACCACCTATACCATGTTCGTACATATAAGCGCGGTCATTCATTGCACTGCCATCTTTCAACTTAATGGCTTGATCATACAAGCGAATAGCCTCTGCTTCATTTTTGGGACCGCCTATGCCAATACGATGCATCGCCGCACGTTTAGTGATCGCATCGACACTTCCTCTCAAAATAGCTTGATCATACAAACGAGTAGCTGCGATCTCATCTACAGGTCCACCCATGCCATATTGATGCATGTAGGCACGATTAGTCATTGCATCGGCATCGTCCAGCGCAATACCTTCATCATAAAGGCGAATGGCTTCTGCTTCATTTATCGGCCCACCTATGCCATAGCTGTGCAGGTAGGCGCGATTAATCATCGCAGCGGTATTTTTTTGCTTTATCGCTAGGTCGTATAAACGAATAGCTTCTTCTATATTTTCTGGCCCACCTATACCATGTTGGTGCATATAGCCGCGATTATTCATTGCACTAAAATTATTGAGCCCAATGGCTTCCTCATATAAGCGAATTGCTTCTTTTTCATTCTTCGGACCGCCAAGGCCATCTTGATGCATGGTGGCGCGTAAATCGAGTGCATATTTTTTTTGCGGTGAATTGCTGGATATTAACTTCTCAATTTCCTGAAGAGTTTGGTCAATTTCCTTGTCATCAAACCAGTCGGCTCCAACGTAGGTAGCCCATTTATCTATTGCTTGTTGCTTGCCATTTAAAACATCATTTAGTAGCTCGGTAAAATTTGGAATAGACATAGTATTTCGCTTCTTATATATAAATGTCACAAATTGTATCATATGCCCATATTGTGGGCAACTGGTTTGGGGTTTTTGCAGTAATTGATTTAATCCTGACGAAATTCCAGGGCTGTAGGTTGGGTTATAACCCAACAACAATCTTCTCCTAGCATCAATATTCATGTTGGGTCATGATCAAACCTACGCCTTAAACAGAACTCTCAAGAACCAAAGCTCTCCAAGACGGGGTAGTAAAAACTTAGTTCGAGAGCACCTAAACCACTGTGTGGCCAACAACATCACATAACCCTTCAAAATCCCCTCATCCGTCATTCCATGACACCTTCTCCCCATACTTGGGGAGAAGGGAATAATGAAGAGAAGTTATTTAGAAGAGTGCCATCGATGGCGAAAGCGCGTTTTATCACCCCGTCCTGGAGAATTTTGGTTCCTTCACCGTTCTAGCGCGCCCCTGAATCATGGCACAGCAACAATCCTCATCCAACATTAAGATTTATCTTGGGTCGAGACCCAACTTACTTGATCCAGTAAATATTAACCCAAATATACAAGGTCGTCATACCGATAACAGGGATGATCACAAAACCTAAAAATACAAATAGTTGGATTCTATTTTCGGCGGAAGCGCGATAAAATTTTTTGAACTTTTCAAGCAGAGACATGCTAACTCCAGAGGGTAATTATTGCCATGTTCAACAGACATAGGTTCCTATGATCACCATCGAACCTAAAAGAAAATAAATTATCACTACTCCCCAAAATGAATTGGGTTCATCGATCTTTGTGATAGCTCGTTTACAATAAGTTTTACCTAATAGTATAGAGATAAAGGCGCAGAGTATAAAAAACCCTCCAAAATTGCGCAGAAGAACAATATTATTAGGATCAACTTTACACATCATAATTTATACCTCGATAAATAATCTATCATTCACGAAACTACATTGAAGTTAGTAATATATTTTATATGGTATTCAAAAGAAATACTTAGTAAAGTGACTATCATTTCAAAATAAGGATAGCGTCATGGATAAAGTGATTTTGATTACAGGAACCTCATCGGGTTTAGGTTTGAGTCTAGCAGTGAAACTAGCAGAACAAGGGCATTGTGTTTATGCGACGATGCGTAATGTTGATAAACAATCAGCCCTAGCTGAGGCAGCTAAGAATGCTTCTGTAAATCTTCATATTAAAAGTTGTGATGTGCAAAATAGTGAAAGTGTTAATCGCTGCGTTTCGGAAATAATAAAAGAACAAGGTCGTATTGATTGCTTAATTAATAATGCAGGTTTAGGTTTTGTAAAATCTACTGAGCAGGCAACCGAAGCAGAAATCGATGCGATTATGAATACTAATTTTATGGGTGTAGTGCGAACAGTAAAAGCGGTGCTTCCTCACATGCGTAAAGTTCGTAAGGGACATATCATTAATGTCACCTCCGTAGGTGGCTTGGTTGGTCAGCCATTGAACGAAATCTATTGTGCTTCAAAATTTGCGGTTGAAGGCTATACCGAGAGCTTGGCGACCTATGTTCAACCTGCTTTCAATATTAAATTCAGCTTGGTTGAACCAGGTGGCATAGTTTCGGAATTTGCATCGAATCTTTTAACAGAGCATCAGAAGTATCAGCCACAAAGCGATGATGAGTACGTTCCCATTTTCAAAAATTATTTTCAAGGCGCTCAGGAAAGAGTAGCCGCAAGTGAACACTCCCCTTATCAAACAGCCGATGAAGTGGCTGTTTGTGTCATCGATGTGTTCAATAGCGTTAATCCTCCGCTGCGTGTCAGAAGCTCTGATTGGGCCAATGCTTTTTGTGAATTAAAAACGCAAGCCGATCCTGATGGTACTCGTTTAGTTAAACTAGTTAATGAATTATTTCTTTAAGGTTTATTCCTATTCCCCGTATTAGGATCTGCTAGTACGGGTCACGTCTTGAATGTTTTCAGAAGGGGTTTCACAATACATTATTGTACTCCCAATCACTGCTGCAGGCATAACCAAAATATTTATGAAGGGAATAAAACTAGCTACGTTCACAGCAGTACCAAATCCTAATGAGCGCATACGATTAGCTCTAACTATTTGTTGCATTTGTTGAAAACTCATTAAATTATTATCTAAAGGTAGATCTTGAAATTGCATGCTAAGCATCCATGCACTAAACCAAAACCAAATAAAAGGAAAAATGGCATGTATGCCAGGAATAAAAAATAATATACACATCACCAAGAAACGCGGAATGAAGTAGCGCAGAAACTTTCCTTGTCTTTTTAATGTGCGCAGGGCCATTACTGCAAAAGTGACGCTTGGGAGCGGTTTTTTATACAATTGAAGCTGTACTTTTTCTGCTAATAATCCATTGAATGGTGAGGCTATGACATTAAACATGACAGTGAACATGGCTAGAAATAGCAAGATAAATACTAACAGCACTAAGACCACCAAAACACCACTCAAAAAACCTAGCCAAGCAGGTAATTTATCGATGTAATGCGTCGCAAAAGGCGTCAAATAGTAATAGGTTAGATAAAACAAACCTGCAAATAATAAGGAATTGAAGGCAATGGGAATGATGATGAAACGTTTCAAACCTGGCGTTAGTAATCGTCTATATCCACGGATAAAATAGGTCATCCCGATTATAAAATAATGCATTATCGATTCCTTGCGGTTTTGCAATTTTTAGATTTTATAGCACCTATTACGCTGCGATAATAAGAGTTACGTTGTTGTTTTTTATATTACCTGAATTTGTAACTTATCGCCTTAAGGATTACTATTAAAGAAATTCATAACATAGGCTGAATCTTAGATGAATAGCATAGAATGGCTAAAGCATTTGATTGCTTTCAACACAATTTCTTCCAATTCAAATTTACCCTTAATTCATGCCGTTCAAGAGTGGTTCACTTTTCATAAGTTAGAATCAGTCATAATTCCTGGAGAAACGGAAGATAAAGCTAATTTATTGGCTACTATTCCTGCTCACGATGGGAGTACCAAAGGAGGTCTTGTTTTAAGTGGACATACCGATGTAGTACCCGTAGCAGGACAAATGTGGGACACAGATCCTTTTGTTGCCGTGGAAAAGGATGGCAAAATCTTTGGTCGTGGCACTTGCGACATGAAGGGATTTATTGCCGTTATCCTTTCTTTAGTTCCTGAGCTCCAAAAACAGAAATTGTTAAAGCCCATCCACTTTTCTCTAACTTGTGATGAAGAAATAGGTTGTATCGGGGTCGACTATTTAGTGGCCTATCTACAAAAAATGGGTATTCAGCCAGAGGGTTGTATCATAGGTGAACCATCTAGTTTGCGCCCTATTATCGGTGAAAAAGGAAGACGCCTCTATCATTGCCAAGTTCAAGGCAAATATGGCCATTCCTCTGCACCAAGTAAGGGTTGCAACGCGATTGAATATGCCAGCCGCTTGATAACATACATTAGTAATTTGGCACAATTTGTAGAGAAGAACGGCCCTTTTGATGCTGATTTTGATTATCCTTTCACTACAATTTCCACCAATATTATTAGTGGTGGTATTGCTACCAATGTTATTCCAGGGACCTGTGAATTTGTGCTTGAGTTGCGCTATATCGAGCAATTTTCTTTAGAGAACTTCTACAACCAAATTAAGCAATATATTGACAGTGAACTCATACCAGAAATGCGAAAAAATTATGAACAAGCTACTATCCATTTTGATCAAACGTCCGACTCACCAGGTTTTAGTGCTGCGGATAACTCATCCATTAATCAAGTAGTTCGTTTAGTCACTGGTATTACAGATCGCTATAAAGTGTCCTATGCTACCGAGGCTGGTGCATTCCAGAGCGCGCACATTCCAACAATAATATGCGGTCCAGGAAATATCGAGCAGGCTCATGCGGCAAATGAATTCATCACTATCGAGCAGCTTCATCTCTGCGAAAAAGTATTGCGAAATATTATTACTTTTTTTGGTGAGCATTGAACCAAGGATTATTTGTTTTTTATTCGGTAAAAGTGACAATCCATATCTAAGTAATGATCTTTTTTGTAGAACTCCATCCCGCATTTTTGCATGACGCGAAGTGACCCTTTATTTTTTTTATCCGCGAAAGCAATGATATACTCATCATCGATATTAGATTTTGCCCAATTCAACAAAGCTTCTAGCACTTCGGTCCCATAGCCTCGGTTCCAAAATTTCTCATGAAATAAATACCCTACTTTATGCTCACCCGAATTGAGCTGTCCGAAATAAGCTTCACCTACAAACTCGTCATCTTTTAATCTAAAAATAACCAAACAGGGTAAATTGTCTTCTTTACAGGCAGCAATACTTTCGGTGATAAATTCTTTAATTTCTTTGTCAGTTAAAGTGCCTTCGGGATAGAAACGCTTTACCCGTGGGTCTTTATCAATACCCTGCAAATACTTACTATCCTCCTGACGGATAAAGCGCATTCCTAAACGTTTAGTAGTAATTAGATAGTTCATATTATCTCTTATTCTATAATGTCATATTTTTAATATAACCTTCGATTGATTATTAATAAACATAAAATTCATTGGTACACCCTTGGGAGTACAAGAGATGAAATAGCTAGTGGTCCAAAAAAGTGGTAGCCCATAATAGCGCAGCGTAATGCTGGATAATATACTGGGCTAATAGGGGTTACGAATATTTTTTCTTTAAGATTTAAGCCAATGTACATTTGTAACATTATCTAAATTTTCTGGTGGAACACCTGCTGGTGCAAACAAGGATGAAAATGCAGGGGGTACTGTATCATCTAATTGAGCCGCACCACCTGAGGTTGTTGGCTTTTGTGAAATAGCTTCGTTTTGTTTGCGCATGGAAATAATTGAAAAAGAAGCTGTATCGCTAGTAGCTGCAGTGATTGCTTTTTTTAATACTATGGGAGCTTGGCTATGATCACGAATTGTAAATAATAGACGAGTACAGTCTTTATTAAGGACAATATTTTCCAAATTTTCCAGGTAATCTTCCCCTGGTGTTATCAATGACAACACTAAATTAGTAATCTCGCTTTCTGGGTATAGTTTTTTCATTATTTCCCATTCATTAGCAGGGATTTTTTTTAGGTCTTCATCACTAAATACAACACAGTTATCTTCATTAACCTTGCCACATTGGTATCTGTGTGAAAGTCCTTGCGCATAGTTTTCTTGGGTTAAAGGAGTTGGTATAGCTCCACATTCGTATAAAAACGCAGGAAGAAGCACATCGAGTGGCTTCTCTTCAACCTTTTTAGTTTTAGGTGTTAAATCTGACTCTTGTCTGTATTTGCAAAATTCATCCCACAAAGCCAGCAATGATTTATTGGCAGCTAAAATTTGGGCAACAGGATTTTCTGTCCAGCGTGAATAGCGACCACCTTCATCGCTAAATATTTTTCTTATATTGATATCGAGTAGTACCATACTATTTTGATCAATACTTTTAGTTTTTAATCTTTGAATCAATTGTGGAATTATAATTTTGAAAACTTCAACATTTGCAGCATATAATTTTTCTAAATAATCATTTACCATTGTGCAGGATAGAGTAGTTAGCAAACCTTCAACCAAACAACGAATAATATTATCTCGTAATACTTTATCTGTCGACAACGAAAAAGAGATCCATTTACACAGTTGATCAGCCGGAAGTATTGGTAATGATCCTTTATTATCTTTTGATTTTGGACTGAAACCGTAATTTGTATAATAGAGCAAATTTGATTTTAAATGCTCATTAAACATATCAAACTGTCCAGTGTCCGTAATGGCGTAATTTTGACCTCTGGTCCCCGTTCTAATATCTTGAGTATTCACTGGGTAAGCAGCTATCACTTGGAGCGGATCATCAACTTTTTTTGGAACGATAGGTTTGAAGACACCTAAGAAATGGTGAATATACTTAGGGTGTTTTGCTAGCATATGCTGAAAACTGTTTTGATTGTATAAATAGGCAAAACTATAAGGGTCTAATACTAGACAATTTGGAACTTTATCGACTTTTAAAATACTAGTTTTAGTATCTATAAAAGATTGGAATGATGCGATCTTTAACAATGTTGCCGCTTCTTGCGACACTTGTCCGGCAACATATTTTGGTTTATCTTTATCGCTTATATCAATCTTAAAATAATGATTAACATCTTCAGGGTTATCCGATAACTCATTAATATGATTATCAATTCCTTCAATATCACCTTTTAAAATTGCTTCGAATAACTGTTTCATTAACAAAATACCCCGAGATCTATGGGGTATAAATATTACACTATGGGCATAATTTGTCAATAATTGGTAGTTGAACTAGATATTCTATTAAAGCATATTGGCATTAATGAACATCTTTAGACTTTAATACCCTACTTCGTCTCGGTATCTTCAGTAATTCTTTAATCAATACCCAGAATGACCGATTGTCTGGGTATTGATATTCTCCGCAACAAATAGATTAATTATTGCTTGTCACTTTGTGTAGCATCATCAACCTTTTCACCCAGTTTTTGTGCTGGGCCTTTATTTTCAATTTTATCTTTAACAGTTTGCACGGCATTATCAAGTTCCTTGCCTTTTTTCTCGGCGGGTCCTTCATGGCAAGCAGCAAGGGATAAGGTACATAACACTAGTAAACTCAAGCCTAATTTTTTCATGATTTTTTCTCCAGTAATGAATGTACACTATTTGTACCTTATATAATAAATAGGATTGTGTAAAGGTTTATTGATTTTCATTTTGGTGTTCAGGTTGATATTTTTCGGAATTGGATTGTCCGTAGATTGGCTGTAAAGCCCAACAATCAGATGTAGGTTGGGTTATAACCCAACACGGGTGTACTCAATTAATTCCGAGTTGGGTTGTTAATTCTTTGTTGGGTTATAACCCAACCTACGCGCTGGCATTTTTCAGTAATAGCGAGACCTAAAAGCAGTCTTGTATGCCCGACTTACCACGGCCTAAGGTCCGCGGTATCCAGGCGATCTTTGATTGAGCTCAGTCTGGATTCCGTGGACCTTCGGCCGCGGAACGTGGGAGTTATTTTGACTTCGGCAACGCCACATAAATCGATCCGGCATAAAATAAATGCCTGCCTTCTTCTCCTGCTTTGCTTCCTTTACCTCGATAAAGATCAAGGTGTGCGCCTTTCACCGCACTTCCTGAATCTTGAGTAATGCACCATGAGGTTGCTTTTTTATACTTATAAAAAATAATCATACCGATTGGTATTACCCTGTGGTCTGTTGCGCATGAAGCGTGGGCTGTTAAGGGAATATTTTGAGTTCCCAAGGAAACACGGTTATGGGTGTAATAATACGCAGTGAATTTAACCTCTCCCTTTTTGATTTTGCCATGATTTTCTGGCCAGCCGCTGCTTTTATACCAATCGAATTCATTTTTAATCGTTGTGAAAAAAGTTTGAAAGTTGCCTTGCGAAGCTTGTGCTATGGTAAGCATTTTTTGATTGGTATCTAGGCACCATTGTTGGCGTGTGAAGGTTTGTTTACCAATCTTAAATGTAAGCGATTCGGCGTGATCCTCCTTGCAATTTTTAATTTGAATAGTTAAGGCTTTGATAATTTCATCCATATTAGCGGATGCAAACTCTGTGGGAAGTTGTGCTGCTGAAATCTTATTAAAAGTAAATCGTGTCGGATTGATGCTTTTGCTGTATTTGCTGGCATCAGTCACTTGGCTGAATACTATCAGCCAAGTTGTTAATATTATTTTTATTGAAGGAGTCATTCTGCTGTCCATCCTTGTTTGCTATTAACTAATCAGCTTATATGACTAACTTGGCTAGATACAAGTTTTTATTTACACCTTCGAATAATTAACCTGATAAATTGATTCGTCTCTAATCGCTTCATAATCTTTTTTCTTCCTGCAACATAAAAAGAAAGTCACAGCAGCTGTTGATGCGATTAATAATACAAAAGCAGCGCTTAAGCCAATTGCCAAGCTTGCATTAGAGTTAAACGAACTTCCTGCGCTGGCAACGCTGGGGAAAAAACTACTTCGATTGGTACTTATAGATTCAGTATTTGTACTGGGGGTTTCTGTTTGCGTTGTTGGTTTATGTCCAAGCTTCAAATCATAACTTCCTAACTCAAGTCCCGGGTTTTCTACTGAATCTAATATCTGCATTTCTACTATCTGAATAATACCTGCGCTCTCCACTATCGCATTATCGTCATTCCAATCCTCAAGCAACCACAATGGTGACTCGGGTAATAAATAAGATTTTTGGCGATTAAAATGAATATAGGTTAGATTGGGGCTTACTACATTCTTAGTGTTTTCTACGAGTAGGACTCCGCCATGCATAAACTCGCCATGATCTTTTTGTAGTGCTAACAAAGAGGAAATCCCGCTCGTAGGCTTACTGCCTAAATATTCAATCTTGCCATCAGTGGATATGACATGCAGTAGCAATGAATAGTCTAAAGAATTCGGAGTTTGATTGGCAACTCGGTTATAGAGTAAAAATGCACTGTCATTGTAAGGATGTAAAGACATATCGTAAAAGGGTAAGACATCGGATTGCGGAATATCTACTCTAGCATGTATTGTTTTGTTATTTGCAGAATATAAGTTTAAGTGAACGGTTTTAGAATCTTGCGATAAGATGCCGACAGCTAAATTAGGCGCGGTATAATACCATTGTATGAGAGAATTATTCGGCAAGTTTGATAAATCATAAAACTCACTTGATAAATTATATTGCCGAAGTTCAGAATCAAAATCAGCTCTTGTTACATTGATTTGTAGCGGCGCGAGATTTTCTCCTAATTTGACCAGTGCCCTTGCAACAGAGAAATACTGACTTTCGCTAGTATAAGATGGTAGTACAACATCCGATTTACCATAGTTTGATGAGGGTGGAACAGTATATGGTGATCCATCATTCTCTTCTCCATGGGAGGTAAAACCTGAGGCAGTTATTGTGCTCACTTCATTTAATTGATTTCCGGCTACCCTCAAATGGGTGATTTTTAACTCCCCTTTGCTTGCGCACCAATCGCCAGTTAATCCATAAAAATAATAGGCATCGGTAGGCCTGGGAAATATAATTTTTAACGTGTCATCTGCTAGTGTGCAATTTATATCAGTTATTTGATGATGACTTGCAATACTCCCTGTAGATGAGTCGCTCTCAAAAAGATGGGTTGTGAATAGATCATTGCTTAATTCTGAGGGTTGATAAGTGAGTAGTGAGAAGCGATGGCCTGGATTACTGGTTATAGATACACCTGGATTGAAATCACCCGTAGTATTAACTACGCCATGAAAGTGGTAATTGAATTGGATTTGGCTGTAGCTTGATTGTATCAATAAACCAAAAGGTAGGTATTTGAGGATCGTTGAAAGAATGTTAGACACAGAATCTCCATATGCTTAGTAATTAAAAGTCCATTTAAATTTCGGCCTATGTTATCAACAAATTTGATTGGACTAAAGAGTAATTGTTTCCTATCTCCCTCTTCTATTTTACATTCAAATAATGCTATTTTACGCCTAGCAATAGGACGTTGCGTTTTTTTCCTAGGAGTAGGCTATGTTAGAACAACCCCAATTATCCAAACTTGAGATTGCAAAACTCCAACCACAAGCCCTGCTATCTTACCTTTTGATGACCGATTTTGATGAAGTTTATTTAGATACTTGTTTGTTCCAAAACCATTTTGGTGGAGAAGCTTTTGCGCTAGGTGTTTTATTAGAGCCACAAAGTGCTTACGCCAATGATTTGCTCGATCTCCTTGCTCGTATTGGCAAAAAAAATCCCCTTAAACTGACGGAGTACTTGACTACCAAAGGTTCAGATGGCAGAACGATAGGTCACTATATTGCTGAACTACAAAGTTCAAAATGTATGGATAAATATTTAACCTTACTTGAGCTTCTACTTCCCTCCATGCGTAAACAAGTTTTAGCCGGGCTTGAAGTAACCAATAGCTTAGGTGGGACCATTGGCCACTACATCGCTGCCCGTCATAACAGTGAGGTGAATCAACATTTTATTCGGCTTGTAACGGATCTTGCTCAATCAAAACCCCAGAGAATACTTTCTTTGTTGAGTAAACAAGATGCTTCAGCGCACAGCATCTGTCATTGGATCATGAAACGAAAAAAAGGAGGAGCTAGCCAAGAATTGATGGCGCTTTTGCTCTCACTCGTTGATCAACATCCCCAAAAAATTATGAATCTCTTCTTTTCACGAGAGAATTCTGGATCTACGGTTCCTTTGTGTGTTGAAGAACTTAATACTATTAAACAGGTCATGCAGCTTTTGAGCAAACTTAGCACTAAATATCCAGAGCAAGTCATAGATGGTCTCCTTATATGCAATAGTGGCAATGAAAATTTCGGGCACAGAGTAGGAAGGCATTGCGAAAGCGAAACTAAAGAACTGTTTTTAGTATTGATTGATAGCTTAATCTGTACGAACTCTAAAAAGGTTGTCGATGTATTTCTGACTCAGGATAATCTAGGCACTTCAGTAGGTCATTTAATGGCCTATGATAGAAAATGTAAAAACCATTTTTTGTGTAGCTTAGGGATTCTCGCTCTAGTGGTTCCAGAGAAAGTGTTGACAATTTTGAAAAATGCCACGCCTGAAATTAAGCTCAATATTGGCTATATTATTGCGCAACAAACTGATAACAACGTGGCAATTGCACAGTTTATGAGAGTTTTGGATGTGCTTGCGATTCCCAATCCCATAGGGGTATTTGAGCTGTTAGTCAGTCCTTATAAGAGGATATATTCTAATTATGGAAATCGCCATCTCTACGGTGAAGAGGGTTTAGGAGTCGTTTTAATTAATCGTATTTTTTACAACGAAAACGATAAAGGAATAGTACCTGCAGTACTCACACTGCTTCTGCAAATATTCGATACGCATCCGCAAGAAGTGCTATCAGATTTACAACGTAAACAATCAATGATCAATTCTATATACCGGCTGCTTGTTTTTAACAAAATACCTGAAAGCCTTCCTTTATTTATGAATTTATTAGCACGTGGCGCGGCCACAAATCCCGAAATAATTAAGAACTATCTCCTAAAAGATACGGGTCAATGGAAAGATATGGGTGAGCTCGTATCAGTTTCGTCAAATCCAAGTGCGATCTACGCTTACACTAAATTAGTCGACCTCATGCAACACACAGAGTTAAAACAACAGGCAATCAATTGGAAGAACTCGCGCACACTTGCAGAGCAATTAGTAGGTTTTATAACTTCATTACCCCTAACGCACGAAAAGTTAACTATTGGACAAAACGCCTTGACGGATAATACTACGCTCAATTGCCTATTAAAGAAGGCATCAACCACAGAAAGTCGTTGTTTTCTCAGTCCCTTGAGAAGGCATTATGTACATTTGGATCGGCTTAAAACTTATTTAAACACACCACAGGTAACTGATGATGATTCGACCATGTTAAATCCACGTTAATACCTGTTACCTTTTATAGGGAATTTGCAATGCACTTTAAGGAACAAACTGTCACTGAATCAATTAATGCTGGTTATTTTGAACAACGTCAATTAAAAAAAGGAGCTGCTGGTTGGGTACTTTTAATAGGTCTTGGAGTTTCCTATGTCATCTCTGGTGACTATGCCGGCTGGAATTATGGGTTAGCTTATGGTGGTTGGGGTGGACTATTTATAGCTAGTTTGTTGATGGGACTGCTCTATTTGTGCCTGTGTTTTTCACTTGCTGAGCTGTCCTCCATGATACCAACAGCCGGTGGTGGTTATGGTTTTGCACGAGTAGCCTTTGGTCCCTGGGGTGGTTTTTTAACAGGAACAGCAGTCTTAATTGAATATGCTATAGCCCCTGCAGCTATTGCAGTTTTTATTAGTGCCTATTGGCAATCTTTGTTTGGAACAGGTGGTTGGGTAATTTATCTCTCTGCTTATTGTCTATTTATAGGTATTCATCTTTATGGTGCTAAAGAAGCATTGAAACTCATGTTTGCCATCACTTCAGTGGCTATTGTGGCTTTAATAGTTTTTATTGTAGCTATGGTCCCTTATTTCAATACGAATAATTTATTTGATATTCCGGTCACTGATGCTGTGGGTGCAAGTCCCTTTTTACCTTTTGGATATCTAGGTATTGGTGCTGCAATTCCTTATGCAATGTGGTTTTTTTTAGCCGTTGAAGGGATTGCCTTAGCAGCGGAAGAAACCAAAAATCCGCAACAAGATCTTCCCAGAGGTTTTATCGGCGCTATGGTCATTCTATTTATCTTTGCTGGATTGATACTTGTTGCAGGAGTGGGCGGATCTGGTTCAACGCAATTGATGGCGTCAGCAAATCCATTGGTTAGCGCTTTGGAAAAAGCTTATGGACATTGGACTTGGATGACTAGCTTTGTGAATTGTGTGGGTCTTGCTGGTTTAATTGCTAGCTTTTTCTCTATCATTTATGCCTATTCGCGACAGATGTTTGCCCTCTCGCGTGCGGGATATTTGCCTCGCATTCTGTCCCTAACCAATAAACGCAAAGCCCCTGTGTTAGCTTTGTGTGTACCTGGATTAATAGGTTTTATTTTGTCACTGTCAGGACAAGGGGATTTGCTGATTCTTATTTCAGTATTCGGAGCCACCCTCTCCTATATTTTTATGATGGCCGCACATATTACTTTAAGAATAAAAAAACCTGAATTAGTTCGAAGCTATCGTACACCTGGAGGTATCTTTACTTCAGGAACAGCACTGTTACTAGCTTGCATCGCACTGATTGCGGGTTTTTTAGTAAATCCCTATGCCCTAATGGGAGTTGGTATTATCTACACTCTGTTCATATCCTACTTTTATTTCTATAGTAGGTATCATTTAATCTCAGGAACACCCGAAGAAGAATTTGCAATACTATTAGGGGTTAATTCCATATAGCGTTGGTTTATTAGCATGAACTAATCTAACCTTTATGCAGAAAGAATTGGTAAAACCATTAAGGGGTCTATGCCTGAATGTCTTGTTGAAAGCAGCCAGGCAATGCCCTCAACCAATGAAAGTGGCCAATATTGGATCGCACTGGCAAATAAATATCTAATCATTTCTATCTATGTTATATTAATTTTGTAAAGACAAAGGGAGAGGTAATTGGAAGCCACTATTTTTCGAACAGTCTTTGAATGCAAAACTAGGAGTAAGAGCTGATGAGCACTTTAAATAATAACCTTGATAAACGTCTATTAAATGCAATCCTCACGCCACAAGACTATGTAGTTGATGCAATAAACAACATGTACATGAATGATGCGAATTTCGTAATTTTACAAGATGGTTTTAAAACTGTTGGCATTTTCACACATGGCGATTTAAAAAATCGTGTCATCGCTATAAATTTAGATCCCACTAAAATAAAATTGTTAGACGTTATGACAACAGACCTGAAATTGTTTGATATTAACGATACATTGAATGAGTGTCTGTCTAAAATCGGTAAGAAAAAAATTGGACATTTACCAATCTTATGCCAGGGTAAATTGGTTGCCGTTCTATCAACACTTAGGCTGTTACAAATGGCTTTTCAAGAGTTAGTGGAAGAACGAAGACACTTAATTTTTTATATTACTGGGGAAGTTTCCGCAATTTAGTTCAGCCTTAGAGGGGCACCAAACAATATAAAATGTGCTTCATTTTTTTGTAAGTGGACCTTCGCTGCAAGTTCTAAACGCCGGAGACTCCACTACTTTCTGAGAAAACCAGACCTACATATCGAGGATTTTTTCGAATCCACCATAAATTAAACGTTTGCCATCGAATGGCATTGGATGTGTGGATGGCTGTAATCGTGGGTCTTCCATGGATTTTTTCATCCCTTCATTACGTGCAGCTTTTGAAGGCCAGACTATCCAAGAAAAAACGACAATTTCATCTTCCTTACATTGGACTGCCATTGGAAACGAAGTGACTTTACCTTCGGGAACATCATCAGCCCAACATTCCACAACATTTATAGCGCCGTGCTCTTTGAAAATCAGAGCTGCTTTTTTGGCTAACACAAGGTATTCATCACGTTTGTTTTTGGGCACTGGTACAACGAATCCATCGATATAATCCATACTAATCTCCAAAGGTAGGTAATCAAGACTATTACAATACCCTATTTTAGTCCTTCACTCTATGAATCCTTGAATAGCAATTATCCCTGTTAAACAATTAAAACCTTTGCTCCTGGATTCGTTTTTATCCAGTTAGCTACATAGTCAATATGGCTGTTTTTTCCGACAGCAACACAGCCGCGAGTTGAGTATGGGAGATTGCCCAACCATCCTAGTAAACTAGAGGTTTGGTTAGGACCATGAATTCCTACATCCCTGCCTGTATAACCCGCAGCTCTTTGTTGTGGTGTGGGATAGAGGATGGGGATAAAGACTTTAAATTGCGACGATTTTCTTGGATAGGATAAGCCATACAAGCCTACGGGCGTTTTATTATCACCTGTATGTTTCTTACCGACCCCTTTGAAACCGAGCGCGACATTGAATGATTTGACAAGCACGCCTTGCTTACAAATTGTTAATACGCGTTTAGCTGTGAGTACATTAATACCCGTCGTTTGGGGACAGGACGCTGAAGTTGCAAAGGCTGTTATTGGACTAAAAATAGCGAAAGTCAATAAAATTGTTTTTATTTTCATAAGCTTTAGTAATTATCCCTTCATTTGGCCAATAATTATCCCTAAATTTTGATTTTTTTTCAACCTTAACCATTTGTATTTAAGGAAACCCGGATTACGCTAGCGCTGCATCCAGGCTACTTTTTGATTTGTCCTGTGTATTAACCGTAGCCTGGATGCAGCGCTAGCGTAATCCGGGTTTCTTTAATGTAGATTTGATCCAGTGTCGTAGGTTGGGTTATAACCCAACATGATCTTGATGGTCGAAGATGATTGTTGTTGGGTTATAACCCAACCTACGAATATTAGGTAGCCTAGATGGAGCGCAGCGAAATCCGGGTTTTCTTTTGATGTAGGGAATCTAATCCGGCAAAAATCCACCTACTTGCGCGTCCCATAGGGTTTTGTATAAGCCCCCTTTCATCAATAATTCCTGATGCGTACCTTCTTCCACTATGTGGCCTTGATCGAAAACCAAGATACGATCCATGTGCAAGAGAGTCGATAAGCGGTGAGCTATGACTAAGGTCGTTTTCCCTTCCATCAACTCCCAGAGGCTATCTTGGATAAGGGATTCGGTGATTGAATCGAGTTGTGAGGTTGCTTCATCTAGAATTAAAATGGGTGCATTTTTTAAGATGGCGCGAGCAATAGCAATGCGTTGACGCTGCCCACCGGAAAGCTTTATGCCCCTTTCGCCCACCATAGTCTCGTAACCCTCAGGTAAGCGCTCGATGAATTCGTCGGCATGGGCTTTTTTCGCCGCAGCGATAACATCCTCATCGCTAGCCGATGTATCACCATAGCGAATGTTATCGATTAAGCTGCGATGAAAAAGACTTGGATCCTGGGGTATTAGTCCAATATTTTGTCTCAAACTCTGTTGTGTTAATTCTGCAATGTTTTGCTCATCGATCACAATCTGACCATCAACCACTTCGTAGAGTCTTAAAATCAAATGAACAAAGGTAGATTTGCCACTTCCTGAATACCCCACCAATCCTACTTTTTGTCCTGCCTCGATGGTCACCGATTTGTCTTGGAACAAGGTGTAGCTGCCATGATAATGAAATTTGACATTGATAAATTCAATTTTGCCACGTGATAATTGCAATTTTTCAGCATTGCTCTTATCGGTAATATCTTGTGGTATGACTATCGCAGATAGGCTTTGTTTTGCTTTACCTAAAGCTTGGTTAAAATTATCGATTTGATACATCGTGTACCACATCATATGTCCTAACTCCATGGATAGACCAAGAATTAGGGCAAAATCGCCAATGCTGACCAAACCTTGGCCGTATAAATGAATTAGGGTAAAAGAAGCAAAACCAATCATCACCGCTATCATGCCGCCTTGCAGAGAGCAGAGTAAGATAATAAAAAGTTCTTTCTTTCTAAATGCAGTTTGCATTAAGTCAAAGTACTTAGCCATCCGCCCCACTTCATAAGTTTTCCTTGAAAAAATACGAACATTGGCTTGATTAGAAAGACTATCGACTAACTGACCAGAGATTTGTGATTCGGTGCTGGCAAGATCGTCAGACAAGTGAATCAATCGTGTTGACATCGAGATGCTGACTGTAGCGAAGGCAACAAACCAAAGTAATAAGATATAAAAAAACTGATGGTTAACAGTATAGGCCGTGATAAAAGAGACCAAGAGCAAGGAAATAGCCCGTAAAAGATCGGTTGAAAATTGATGTATTATTAATTCAAGACTTTCGGCCAGCGTTGTAATTTGCTCGGCAATTCGTCCTGATAAATTGTCCTGAAAAAATTGATGACTAGCGTCCAAAACATACTCGTAAGTTTGGCTTATGACCTGATTTTTTATACGAGGTTGGTATCGATAATTTAAATAGGCGAGAGTTCGCCAAGTCACATTATCAAAAATGATAAAGTTTAATACTAATAAGGCAGCTATCCAATACAGAGAAGTGAGTTGTTGGTTGGCGTTGGGTGCTAAACCATTAATGAGGTATTTAATCAAAATGCTATTAAAAGGCCCCCATAGACCAGCCATTAAAGCCAAAAAAATAAATAAGGCAACGACCGTTTTGTAGGGTTTTAGAAAATGCCAGATAAAAGGCCCCATGCGCTGTGGTAAGTGGTTTACCATGATAGATTACCTTTTAGATAGAGAGTTCTATCTAAAGAGTTTATCTTAATTCTTAGTTATGAAACATCCGTAAATTTACGGAGCTATTTGGATTTGAGATTTGTTTTTTTTATCAACCGTAGCCTGGATGCAGCGCTAGCGTAATCCGGGGTTCTTTAATGTATGCTGAGCTAGATTTAAACACCTTTGCTAAGGAAAACCCGGATTACGCTGCGCTGCATCCAGGCTACGTTTTTGATTTGTTTTGTTTAGCGAAGGCAATTAAAGGGGCAAATGGGTGTTTTTACAGGTTTTTAGACTAGGCGCTGACTCAAAGATGCCTTCAATCACTGAATCGTACACAATGAAAAATAGCTCTGTGGTTCATCTAACTTTGGAGGATATTTTTCGTTTTTAAAGTAAACCTGTTTACTCCCCGAGGAGTAATAACTGAGTACTGATGATGTCTTGGATTTTGGAACGTAGTTATCGGTATCCATACACCTAGGCGTAATTATAAATCGGTAGGCAACTGCGAACATGGTTATCAATTGTAAATTACTAAATTCTTTAACCAAACCATTGGAGCGGACGAAAATTTCACGGCTATTACACTGATGTGAACAATAGCTATCAAGCAGATAACCAGCCAAAATGGGGCAATTTTTTTTAAAATTGCGATTACCTAATAAAAAAGTATTTAGAGCATAAGGCGATAAATAGTTAAGAGTAGCGCTATCAAGTAAACCAATCCAAATAACCTCATTTTCCCTGTTTTTAGACACGGTTAAATCAGTCACAAGTTCCTGAAGACTACTTCCTCTAGGCACTGTTAGTAAACCAGCTTCAATTAATTTAAACATTAAATAGATTTGCAGTGCATGAGAAAATTTCCCATGTAAATTAACTGACATGTAATCTGCATGCTCTAGAAATACATTGCCTTCTTGAACCACTTTATTGGCAATATCCTTATCTACAAAAGATAAAAAGCGAGCAAATACTCCACGGGGTAAGAGACCTTTTTCGACAAAGATATTTTCAAGCACTACTCTTAATGCACTTTTTTTGGAGATCTTTTTATAATCATCTGGAGCAACTGGAAAGTTGCAACCACCAAAGGCAAAATAATTGTCAGGAATAGCCAAGGCACTCAGTGCTCTAGCTTCTGGAGAATCTGTACCAAGACTTTCCTCTAATGCTGTTTCAAGCGGCTCGAATAGCCTTAACAATAAATCTTCGACTTCTAATTTTGTTCTTGAATCAGTGAAATCGAAGAGCTGCATAAATTTATTGTAAAAGCTAAAGTTTTTGACTGAAGCGTCAAACTCTCTTAAGTTTTGTGCATTTAACTTCCGTTGTCCAGTTGGAACATTTAGCGGATTGTCATAAGGAGCTTTAGCCTCTTCATAATCGATAACAGATACTCTTTTGCCATCAATTGCCAGATTATGCATCTTTGCCACAAAAGTAATTTTTTCTAAAGCTTGACGCATAATCTCATCATCTGGATAAAGTTGCACACCCTTTTGTGCAACTATGTAGGCATAAACCAAGGTTTCACTTGCGTGAATCTGACAGTCTTCTTTACTTAACAGTTTTGCACGAACCGTTGAATAACTTGCATAACATTTATAATGGGTTAAGCAAGATTCAATATAAAGAGATAACCATTCTTTAGACAATAATAGTTTTGGTCTCAGAAAAAAGGGTATTGCAAAAACAATGTTGCATTCTGATAAATAGTCTAACCCTGTTTCAATAATGTCAGTAGGATAAGACTCTACATTCTTCAATAAAGAATGAACTACAAAATCCTCATCGAATGAAACGCTGTAATCAGTGATATTTGATCGATTCCATTTCAATTTAAACGATTCGTACTGGACAACTTGTGATTCAATATCTATGGTTGCACTATTGTTTCCTTTCTTATGCTGACTATGAAAACAATTAATTGAAATTTTAAAATGCATTATTCTCAATTGGTTGTGCGCCTCTTCTAAGGCTTGTTGGTAATCATTCTCTTTTAAACCTGAAATCACAGAAGACGCCGTATAAATCAACCCCCCTATTTTTTCTACTACCGATGCTTTCTCTAATGGCTGATCATTAAGTTCCGACAGTAACTCAGCAGTTAGTGCTTGTAAATTTTCACAGCCATCAGAATAAAGTGCAATCTGCCTAACTAATTTGATACATTCAATGGCTGGTACGTCAAACACGGAACACCTTGGTTAAGAAAAAATTTAGTGCAAGGGTATGCGATTATAATTCATATGACAAGCTCAAACCCCTAGTAATGTTGCCTGTTGATCCAGCCCTTCTGCACATCTAATCTTACTAATTAAGGATTGAATACTTTCTTCTCTACCTTCCTTAGCGCCCAAACGTTCATGCGCTTGGAGAATTTCGCTTAACAAATGTTTTGCGGCTGGTATGTCCTCTGCATTATCAATGACTACCTGAGCAATAGAATGCGTTAATTCAGCGTTAAATTTTGCAAGATAGTTGTCTGGAACAGTTAACTTTGGATCTAACTCGTTAAGTGGCATTAGAATCCTATCCAACAGATCTGAAATACACTCCCCGGAGTTGTCATCGTCTGCGAGGTATTTATCACAGACCTCATTGAATGTATTTTGCACCACTGCTAATTGGCTATTAGAAAAACATGTATTAGGGAGCGATTCTTTTAAAACTTTCACATTGGCCAGCCAAAACCAGGGATGACATTTGTCTTGGAAATCACCCGGAAGCATATGCATTTGGTTTGAGCTGACTTTGTCGATGACCAAGCAAAATATTTCCTCGTCTTCTAAATCTGCATAGTTTTTCAAGCGGGCTAGAAAAACCGATTCAGTAATTACGAGTCTTGATTGCTGTAACCATTCTTTAGCGTAAGGTTTAGTATCTCCTCCACAGATTTCGAGTAGTTTTAAATAGGCTTCAATTTCTGCCATAATGAGGGTACTATCAGGGCATAAGGCCTTTTTGCGCACGGTCTCACAAACAGCCTCTATACCTTTTTTCTGATCGGGTGTTAGCCATCCTGCGCTCTGATATTTCTGGATAAAATGTAAATAATATTGCAATCTACAGTTATGGTTTAGATATTCTTGCATTTTATAATCAAATAACTTCTGTTTAACCTTTTCCATTTCATCCATACATTCACCAGAAAGATTAAAGAGTAAAATTACTTTCTCAAACGTATCTAATGTTGAATGGGTATGGTTATCCATTGACTCCTTTGCAAGATTTTTTAATGCACTGACTACATAGCTATTAGCTAAATTGTTGAGTGTATTTTTAAAATCCTCTAACTCAAATCGAGCACATAGGGTCAATAATTTTAGCTCTTCAATCGCCCTGAAAACTCTATAAGTATGGGCTTTTTCTTTTATAAAGTTTTTAGAATCTACCGGTAAATCGCGCCAATCGCAAAATCCAGTTAAAGCATTGATAAAACTAGGTGATCCCTCTGAATCACTTTGCTGAAATAAATCTCCTGATTTCAGTTTTGCTTCAATTGCAACGACTAGTTGCTTATAGAAGGCAATAGCAAATGACTTGTGTTTTAATATAGTCCCCACTACTTGGTAGGATAGCGGCGATAGTTTGCCAGCTCGAAGATCCTTGAGTTGTTTTGTGCGGAAATCTGCAAGTATTTTTTTTCGATTTCTTTCAATGTTATTACCAATTGCTTCACGAAGTTGTGGAGAATAAGAGGCATCTGCGGGTTGGAGGGCTTGACCCGCCAAATCGGTTCGTCTCCCATAAACAGCTAATATTTTTAAATCTCTATTACTGATCTCTTCAATATCAATACCGTTTAATTTTGCTAGCTCTTTCCTCATAAAATCCGAAGTAATTGTAATCCACATCTGAATAATTTTATCATCGGTAAGATCGGATTCAGGAATTGCATTTATTTGATTATGCATGCCTGAATACTCGAATAATGGTAGCGTAGTGGATTGTCCAAATCGGGCGACAAATTGTGTAGCCCCAGCTTCCACTCCAAACTGCTGACAAAATTTCTTTTTAGTCACCACCATCTGTGTTTCATATTGTTTACGTAAATAGAGCGATTGAAGAATTGACGACAATGGGTGAAAAGAGGCATAACTCCTGAGTACATTGGTATTATGTAAAGTAGGATCATTAGTAAAATAAATAGCATCATATGAGGTAACATCGTATTGAATTTCAGTATGTCGTGCCGGGAAACAAAGTTTGTCAAAGTAACGCCCTTTTCCTCCCAACTTCATTGTTCTCAGTAAATTGGCTCTTAGTTGCTGAATAATTTCGAGTGAAGGTTTGGCTACAATGCGTTTTTTAAAATGCTCTTTCTTTGCATGACCTGAATCAACATCTATAGCAGAGACATCCCAAAAATTTGCAGATTTTGGATTAAGGATCAGAAAGCCGGCATTCGAAAAAACACCACTTCCATAGCCAATGACCGAAGCAGAGCGAAACGGACTTCCAAATTTGGTTTGGTTATCCGCTTTAGCAGTTGCTGTTTTAATACCCGCTTCACGCGATGCCTTACGCACTTCCACTTGGCCGAGTGTTTCCTGCCTATTTTTTGTGCAATTAGCAGACGGGTCTTCTATACCTCTTGCTAATAGTAACCCCTCGCGCATTGCTGCTCGCAAGTTTCCTTCTGTTAAACCTTGCCTGGGATCAAAGGCAGTTAAATCCACTAATTTTGTTTTAATTAAGTTCTCTACATCAAGCAATCCATTTTTGAGCTGGTAAATGAGTTTGTGTTGAACTTTGTCTACTAGTTTGTTTAATAGGCTATAAGCCTGTTCATTTTCATAAAGTCGTTTAACCTCATAGTCAAGCATCATATAGGAGTCTCCTTGATGATGAATTAAACTCCTTGCCTCAACAAGTAATTGCGCCAACTCTTCAAAGGCTTCGTTCAACCCACTGCCTTTGCCGTTCGCAACAATATTTTTATAAAAATAGAGACGATCCGCTTCGAAGTTTAAGCGTGCTCTGATGATATCTAAGCAGTCAGCGTCGTGTAGAAGCTCTTGATAAATGTTTCTTGCTGTAGGTTCAGTGCTCGGTATTTTATACCGCCATGCTATTTTCCCCTGCTCAGGTTCGATGATTTCAAATTGTCCATTTGCTGGATTAGGCTCTTTATTGGCAACCGATTCAGTAATTTGTTTAGCTTTAGTTGCATTGACTCCTAATACCGATGTTAAGTACTTGTACAATAACATCGCACTTTCATGATCCCACCTATCAACACCATCATCCTCTCGCGCTGAGTCATGAAACAGTGCAGCGATTTGTAATAATTTAAGATCGTATGCGCTGAGGTTTGCCGCTTCCTTATCACCATGCTTGCGATTAAGATTCGCGAATACTGGAACTAAAAGGGCTGCTCGACAAACATGTTGAATCCCATGTGCCGGACGAATTTTTTTTTGGTTTTTAGAGTTAGGATAGCCTACTGAATAGATATTATTAAATACCCATTTTGCATGTTCAGCTATATCACTATCAACAGTCAGTGTTAACTTGGGATCTTTCTTAAATAAATTAGCATTGAGCTGTTTTCTCTTGAGGAGTTCCTCAAAATCACAATAAATAAAGTTATTTTGAACTGAAGGCTCGAAAAAACGATGTGAAGTTGGTGACTTACCTGTTAGTTTTTTTTCTGTATTGATTTGGGTGTTGTTATTCAAAGCGTGTTATTACTTATTAGGCATAGTGTGAAAGTTTACACTACTTGTGAGCAATTTTTAACTTCTTACTGCAAAAAAATACAGTTGGTAATTCATTGCATCCTCTATTTACCGTGCTCCCTCCCTCTATTTACCGTGCTCCCTCCCTCTACTTACCGTGCTCCCTCCCTCTACTTACCGTGCTCCCTCTCTCTACTTACCGTGCTCCCTCTCTCTACTTACCGTGCTCCTCCGCCTCTACTTACCGTGCTTTATGCACGGTATCCAGGCGATCTATGATTGAGCTCAGTGCTGGATTCCGCGGACCTTCGGCCGCGGAACGTAGGGGTTTTTATCTATCCCTCGAATACTACTAGTATTTTAATCGAATATCGTTTTACAATGCGACAAAGGTTGTATCCGTAGAGTGTCTTATGATAGCTGTACATGGAAACAAGGAATTACCACAACTTAAGTTAAGTTTCTCAGCCCTATTGAAGATAGTAAACACAGGTAGTTTCGAGTTTCTATGCAAGCTCTCCGATAAACCAGTTAGCCAATTCAAGCTAGGTTGGCAAAAAGCAATCTTCGTCAATCACCCTGAAATAGCAGAACATGTCCTGAAAGATTCTGTTACCAACTACCCCAAAGATAATTTCTATCACTTAATTGAATCCATCATTGGTAAGAATATCCTTACCACGAATGATCTCGATTATTGGGGCGAACATAGAAAACTCATGTCGGGTTTGTTTCATCAAAACTCAATCCACACGATGTTTGCTGACATCAATCAAACAGCACAGCACTATGTTAACTCTTTGCAACAGCAAAAGCGTGTTAATATTAATGAATTTTGCACGGAAATGACTCTAGAGTTAATTACCAAGCTCATGTTTGGCTCTCATATTAACAAAGAAGTTATCCATCAGTTAGCCACTCATATCGATTATTTTACCCAGGCATTGGTGACGCAACATAAATTGGGAGGCTTGCCCTTCATTCAGAAAATGAGCCCTAACTTCAATCGTCATTTGAAAGCATTTAATGATTCCATGCTATCTATTCTAAGCACTTATCAAGAATCTGGTACTGATAACTTATTAACACGCATGCAAGACCACATTGAGCAACAAGATCGTTTTTTTTCAACTGAACAATTATTGTCAGAAGCCGCATTAATACTTTTCGCAGGTCATGAAACAACCGCAACTGCTCTGATGTGGGCATTAATAACCTTGTCTCAATTTCCTCAAGTACGAGAGGAGTTAAAAGCAGAAATTCAAGCTGTTTGTAACGGTGAATCACTGACTATTGATAACTTGATAGAAATGCCATTCTTAGATCAAGTAGTGAAAGAAATTTTGAGGCTTTATCCGCCATTTCCAGCCGTTCCGCGGATTTGTAGAGAAGATGAATCGGTTGGTGGTTACACCATTCCTGCTAAAGCCAAGGTTATAGTGAATATCGCCGGCATCCACCGCAATCCAGAATTTTGGGATGACCCTCAACTGTTTAACCCAAGGAGATTCGCAAAAAAAATAGCGCATAAATACGCTTATATCCCTTTTTTAAACGGCCCCAGGATTTGTATAGGTTTAAATCTAGCAATGCTTGAACTAAAAGCTATGTTAGTGAACCTATTGCAACAGTTTGATTTAGATTTATTACCCGGTCAGATAGCAAAACCCAAACATGTGATTTCATTACAAACGCAATCACCTGTCTATATGTCGATAACAAGCTTAGTTTAGGAGATGTACCCGATGAGAAGGAATACAGAAAACCTGCAGGCACTAAAACCCTATATTCGACGCTTAAATTCTTATGACGAAGCCCAATTTATAAAGCTTTTAACCTCAGTGTATGGGCAAAGTTATTCCTACCAAGACCTCTATGAACAAGGTGTTCATTCGTCCCTACTTCAAAACGGTAAATTAATTTCCTACGGTGAATTTTCACCTGAACATCAATTAGTGAGTCATAGCGGATTTTGGGTTAAAGAGCCCAATAGTGATTATGTCGAGTCGGGGGTTTCTTTCAGGTTACCGCATACTAGTGTTACTACAAGTCCCAGCGTAACAGCAGAGGAATGGCAGAAAACGTTTAAGTTATTAGCTGATAAATACAGCTTCATACACCAACATTGCAGTACCTGGCATACACTTGCCCAGCGTTATGCTAAAAAATATATGCAGGCTAAGGAATGTGGTGTTATTTTCAACTACGTAGAAAATGAGACTATCCGCGGGATAGAAACCCACTCAAATCGCATGCACAGTTTAATAATGACTACCGTTTTAAATTCATTTATTTACCCCGTAAAAACGGTGTATGTTCCACAAGATCTATCGGATTGGATTCAAGCGGCCTACACGCGGTTAGGGCTATTAACCCAAGTCGTGCCGGCGCAGAAAAAAACAGTGGATAATGATTGTTTTTCTTTAGAGTTGTTAGAAGAAAATACTTCTATTCAATTGCAAAGACGGCGTGTCATATCAAAGAGGGAAAAAGGGCTAACAGAAATACCCCTTAGTCAATGTAAAACTGACCTGATTCACGTGCCTATGCATTCAGAATCCATAATGTCCCAGCTTTATCCTTTGCTTATTCAAAAGGGCTATTTTCCCTGTGGGATAAGACCCCACATACATCAAGCTGACGAATTAATTTTTCAACAAATCAAATCCTATAAACCTCAATTAGAAGAATGGCTTTTAGAGATGAAAATTGCCTGTAAATTAACAAAGGAATGGATAGCAGAATGGCAAACACTAGTACAGCAAATTTTGTAGATCGATTATTGATGAAATTAGATGAGGCAATCGTCCCCATCTGGATTCGATTTTTTTTCATTATCGATCAACCCATTGATGAAAAAATTCTCCTGCTCACTTTTCAACAACTTATCCGTGAGACACCGAGATTACGTTCTCTATGGAACAACACTAATCAAAGTTGGGATGAGCAGCCTTATGAACTAACACAATTAAGAATTGGTGTAAATTACGATTCACAGGTAGTTGGAGCAGCGACAAGGATTCATTCCCTACTAACAAACACCCAAAAAGGTGATGAAGATTTGCCAATAAAAGTCAATTTCGGTGCTGTAGACTTAGGGGCATTTTTATTATCCTTTGAGTTACACCATGGTGCATCCGATGGTCGTTCTTTCCTAAACATAGTTAAACGTTTTTGGGAAATTTTCGAAAATGTTATAAAGGATAGACCTCTTCTACCTAGTAAACTCAATCACACAACGCTAAACGATGGTTTAGTAATCAAACAACTATTAAGAAATCCTGGGCAGATTTTAAAACTCGGTAAAAGTGCGAATAGGCAGTTAGCCAGACGAGCCGACCCGTTAAAACATCAGGCAACGCGTATTGGGCTCCCCAACTTAATGTCCTTCAAAATTCATAAACAACACTTAATTAAACATAAACCAGCTGCTTTATTTTATGCTGCAGTTGTCGCAGCCATTATTCAACTGGAAGACATTGACGCCAATAAAACAATTCGGTTAAGGCTACCTGTAGATATTCGCGCAGAATGTAAGCTCTCATCCGAGAGCATTGGAAATGCTTGTTCAGCGCTAATGATCGAATTAGATCTTAAGGAGATGCGCTCGCTTTTCGCTGACAACCCCTATGCCTTAGTTAGTGAGATGGAGTCTAAATTAAAGCAGCAACTAAAAAATAAACTGCATATCGCCAATGCATTTGAATGTTTACTCGTTAGTAAATTATCCACTAAAGCATCTCTGCATAAAGCAGCGCCCAAAGAATTATTAGGAACAAAACGCTCCTGCAGTTTAGTCATTACTTTTATGGGAGAGGTCGATCCTTTCATCACCCCTCCTAAGCCTTTTGAATTAAAGACAGCGTGGTCGCACACTCCTGTTTGGGGTATTAATGCTTATCTTTACAAAGATAACCTGCATATCAACCTCTGTTGTTTCGATGGAATTTGGTCAAGAGCAACGCAAACACAATTTTGTCAGTACCTCGCGAATTTTCTAACAGAGCTTCCCACCACCATAGGACTTGAAAATGTTTGATTATACTTTTTTAGAGCACCCCTATTTCTATCTTTCTTTTATCAGTTTACATTTTATTCTAGGCCAACTTGGAGCAACAGCCGTTTATAAAATTCGCTTCGGTCAGGGCCCCTTAATTTGTTATCAAAGTAAACAACCTAATACGCATCAAAAAATTTCACAATTTTTGGCTATACCAGTCATTCTTTGGTTCGGTCAGTTCATACTGTATATGATGTCGTCTTCTTTCCGTGCGGCCCTTATAAACACACCCATTTTCCACATTGCCCCTGTTTGGGGATTTGCAGTAGCCTGTATATGTTTGGTAGGAATGCTCTATTGCCAATTTGCAATGGGAAATGCCTTCCGAATTGGGCAGGAGAGTGTCAGTGAAAAAAAACAAACTGAACTGGTTAAAACGGGTATTTATAGGTACTCGAGGAATCCAGTCTATGTCTTTTCCACTCTTTTTCTTTGGGCAGTATCTACCTGGCTTTGCACTATCCCAGTTTTTCTTTGCTTGGTCGTAATCACTGCATTGATACACCAATTGGTTCTTCAAGAGGAACAATTCTTATCTACTCGATTTGGCAATGCTTATCGGGAGTATAAAGAGGAAGTTGCACGCTATTTTTAGTTTTTAAGGATGAATATGCATAAGGATAGATTCTGGGGAGTCTCCCCATCTTTGGTTACAAGTGCCAGGCTTAAGCGCCCTGCCTATGTAGTTTTAAAGTTAAGTTTGCTCTTTGCTATCTGGGTTTGTGCGGCTTGGATTCTACTTCGTGTTTCATGGCCGATGAAAATTATTATTTGTTTGCCTCTTGGCTTTTTTATAAACGGCATAGTCCAGTTAATTCATGAAACTTGGCATCATAATTTATTTGAAACACGCTGGGTTGATACCTTGTGCGGCCATATTCTTTCATTTATTTTTTTCGTTTTATATCCCCCTACACGTCACGGGCATATCCTGCATCATCGTTATAATCGCACTGAACTTGATCCTGATGCCTACAACACTGGCGAATCATCATTACAGCTCACCTTTCTCTATTATGGTGTCTTCTTTATTGGAGCTCCTTTGGCCGTTATTCATTTTAATTTACTCTACCCTTTTCAATTTTATAATCGCCAACAGATAGTCAAACATTTTTTACAGCTTAGTGTGCTAATTGCTGCTCAAACAGTCATATGGTCAATGGCCTACCGATATAACTGGCATCAGCAACTGCTGCAAATATGGGTAATACCCATTCTACTCGCCTCTCCTTGGAATGGCTTAAAATCAGTAGCCGATCATTTTTGCAATCAATGGAAAGGTGACCCTCTTCACACTGCAACTACGGTTGAATCTAATCGCTTCACAACTTATATATGGAATGGTTTAAATTACCATCTTGAACATCATTTGTTTCCTGGAGTTCCTGGATACAATTTGGGAAAAATTCATCAAGAACTAAAACCCTTACTAGTTAAAGAAAAGGCTCCTCTTTATCCCAGTTATTCTAAAATTTGGTGGGCTGCTTTTAGAAGAGGCCCTGAATTGATGCAAGGAGAGCCAAAATAATGGGATACCAAAATATTCGTTATGAATACCAACGCTGGCCTCTTTGGCGGTGGGATTTAAATTGCGCATACATTAAGAAAAGTTTTAGCCATAAAACTCAACCTACTTCAGTGGCTGATAAGCAGCATTACGAGTCTATGCGTCAGTGGATTGAACAGCACATTGATTCAGATTCTATAATCAAACAGGATGGTATTAATATTGCCGCTGTCGGCGATGTTATGTGGATTCGCCAAGGTTGGGATAAGGCTTTTTCACCCGGAGTGGAGCAAGTTTTAAGTCAGGCCAGTTTAACCATTAATAATATGGAAACGCCTATTGTGCCTAATAGACCGGTTCCCCATTTAGTCTATGAAACCTTACATTATAATGCCCCGGTTAGTTATCTCGATAATTGGCAAAGACTCCCCACAAACAGCCAACATATTTTTTCACTATGTAATAACCATGCCCTTGACCAGGGGGTTTCTGGACTTACTGCAACTCGCGAAGCCATTTTAGCAAAGGACAAACGTTTTCATTGCGTCGGTGGCTTAGAAGCGCAACAACATTATCAAATTGTCCAAGTGCAAGGGATAAAAATTGGTGTCTTTTCTTCTACCTTTGGAATTAATCATTTAATAAATGAACAGCAAAAACTTCAGAGTATTCCTATTCAACATTTTGGTAACTCTAATCAAGAGCCCGGATGGAAGCAAATCGAAAAAACGCTGGAGATTTTACAGTCTGAATGTGATGTCATCATTTACTATCCCCATTGGAGTTATGAATACGAATATTGGCCGGATCAATTGCAACGGCAACATGCTCTTCGATTGATAGAACTAGGTGTGGACATTATTATTGGTCATTCGCCACATGTTCTGCAACCTATTGATTACGTGTCCATTAATAATTTCGAGCCCACCTGCCCCTTACAAGTTAAGCGTGCAGGTCCTGCAAAACGTGGCATGATTGCTTGGTCATTAGGTAATTTTCTCTCGATTATGCCCACAATGGCTTGCAAGACTGGCGCAATTTTACAACTTTCACTTAAGAACACAGGGCATTGTTGGTCAGTTGATAAAGCAACGCCTGTACCGATTTATACTACACGGCCGGATAAAGGCACTTTTTTACAAAGACAGGTTATGTTGGTATCGGAACTTCCTAAGCGATACCACCATAAGCGCGCAAAAATCATTGCGCATTGTAATCAACTCTTCCCCACCATTAATAACGAGGTACTATCATGATGTCAAAAAATCTACGCGAAACCACTACAGAACATTTGAATGGGCTATGCCAAACGATGGCGCAGGATTTAAGTGTTTATTTTACTGATTCGGGGAGAGAAGAATACGAAGAATTTTTAAATATGATGTATCACTATACCTTGAAAAGTGGTGACCGTTTGAGGATTGCTGCAGAAACCGCCGTGCAGCCGCAATTAAAACAATTGTTTAGAGAACTTGCTGAAGAAGAGCAATATCATTACCGTTTGGCACAGTCCGATTTAATTAGTATGGGTAATAAACCAAGTACTCTGTCACCACCGCAACCTTTAGCCTTTCATGATTATTGGATGAGCATATCCGCAAATAATCAATTTGAGTATGTGGGTGCTTTGTATGTTTTAGAAAACATCGCCTCTTATATCAAGCCTTACCTACTACCCCATTTTACGCGCTTAGCGCTCCAGCCTTCACAGTTGAAATTTATTATGACGCATCTGGTTGCTGACGAGGATCATGGGCAACGTATTCAAGAATTAAGTGATCTAGCGCAAGGTGTTGAAATTGAGCAAGTGTTAAATGGTGGCTTGCAAGCACAAAAATTCTGGATGGATATTCATATCGCATCTTTGGCATAGGTTAGTTCGCGCCCCAACAAAATCTCGATTTAATGATTGGCTAGATCTGTGCATGAACCAAAGTTCTCCAGGACGGGGTGGTAAAACGCGCTTTCGCCGTCCATGGCTCGCTCTCGAAAAACGTCGTGTTTTTCGAAGGTTTTACCACCCCGTCCTGGAGAACTTTGGTTCTTAATAGTTCTGT
>Ga0209174_10000040_pt1 | contig 92692 bp, 91 predicted proteins | sample JI91814BDNA_FD_187505 | JGI IMG/M metagenome (GOLD analysis project Ga0209174, IMG submission 187505) | Wastewater effluent complex algal communities from Wisconsin, to seasonally profile nutrient transformation and Carbon sequestration -... | ecosystem: Engineered > WWTP > Effluent > Algae...
GCAGACAAGATTATGGGGCATGGCTGTCTATATCGCATCGCTGAGGTGTTAATCAAGGCTGTAGTTGGTTTATTTGCTGGTATCGGTATGGTTCTAGGCTCCTTAGTTGGTCAAGGTTTGGTTAAATCAGAGCACCGTCAAAAATTTGCAAATACTTTCTTTACACTTAATCAAACTGAAGGGTCGCAAGCTCTAGATAAATTTAAGCAAGAAATCTCTCAGATTCAAAATTTTAATAGTTGAAATAAGATCGTTCTGGGTACCGCGGACCTGCGGCCGCGGTACGTAGGGGGAAAACGCGCTACCTAGTGGAGAGGCGCGGTACCTAGGATACTAAGCATACATTAATTTATTATCATTACCTGTGTCAGTGTCTGTGGTTGGATCGTTGGTACTAGGATCCTTATCATCTGTAGGTTGATCAGCCCGGTCTTCGTCATCGCTGTCGGCATCTTGGGCATCGTCCATGCCATCAGGGTCATCAGCGTTTTCTACATCGGGATCTTCTTGGTCGTTCACATCATTTTCTGCATCAGTCACATCATCCCGTGCGGCGTTTTCGATTTTGGATTTATCAAATAAAATGCCAGTTGAGATGTTGAAATACTGCAATAAAAATTGAATTGGAGCCAAGATCATCATTTTGAAAGACATAGTACCGGCTTCAATGCTCTGTTTTGCAATTCGCTCACTGTCCTCGGTATGACGTAAGTAAATTTTTTCCAAGATACCTGAGTGGCGTTTATAGATCACATCCAAACTGGCATTGCGGGCTTTTTCTTGGTTCAGAAGATATTCTTGTAAGTCAGTGTGAGTGTCCCATAAAGAGGTTCTTCTTTCTTGTAAATGCGCTAACTCACTGTCATAAAACTTTATTTCTTCGTCAATTTCTTGTTTTAGCCTGTCACAGACTTCCTTGCGCTCTGAAGAAACTTCACCATTAACTATTGAGCCTGATTCTTTCAAAGACACTTGGGCATAACGCTCGACGAGCTGTGATTTTTTGCGGAAAACATCTTCGATTTGTGTGTCGAGGTAAACAATGGCATCTTTGTTGGCGCCGAGAACTTTGTAATGAGAATCAAATCGCTTATTGCTTTGCATTTGTTCACGCATTTTTTCAAGTTCACCAGCTTCTTGTGTTAATGCTATTCTTTGAGCCTCATCGTTTAAGTTTTTATCACGACTCAACATTATTTGACGAATAAATGCTGAAAAAGCCACCACTGTTCCAAACGCAGCCGCACAGATCAGGGCTATAGTCACTGGGTCCATAGTCTACTCCTTAGTAATGCAAGTGAATCAATTGTGTATGAATCTCTACTTCAAAATATTGATTAAACTGTTGAAATGAAGTCACCACTGGCCATTGATCCGCTTCGGTGGACATACGACTCATTGCTGTTTCGAACAAAGGTTTGTAATACTCTTTTAAGAAAGGTTTTATCTCCTTAAGGGTAGGAAAGTTCTTGACTAAAACTGATGAATTTTCAACAAGTTGAGAAAGACTAACGCGCTCAACTACATTGGCTAACTCTTCGTTGTCTTCAACGGAGGTTTTTAACCAGCTTAAAAGGACTGAGCGTGGTTTAATATTTAATAATTGCTGCCCTTTTTCTAGGGTGGATTCCATTAATATAATGTGGGAATGCAGTTCAAATTTGAAGCAGCAGAGGAAATCAAGGAAACTTGTTTCGATGTCATTACGCGCTTCATCGCCTAACCAGCGACAAATCTCGTGTCTAAACATTTGAGTAAAGTGTTTCTCAATTTCATCGAGCGTTGCTTCATCCGAATCCTGCTTTTTAATCACATAGGCAGTATTATCTGTATGCAATTGTTGCAGAGAGGGAAGTCTTGATTCAGGTAGCTGTGAGGCTAAAAAAGATAGAAAAACGGTAGTTGGCTTTAGTACAACCACTTCGGATTGTCCTTGATGCATGACGCGCTCCTTGACTTAATTAACTCATCCTGAGTACATTTTAAAATCAACGTCTCATCTTCTGTGTTGCAAAAATATACCATTTGCAGTTAATGCTATATTCCTACTTTCAGTCTAAATTGTGTACTGACCACTTACAATAGCTAAACAAGAATATTTATCGTTAGATTGCTTTGCTAGTCAGAATTAGAACGATCTAACCGAGCCGCGACCGTTAGGAGTAGTAGTTTACTCGATACCATCTAGCATTTTTGGTACTATCACGCCTACTTCAAATGGCAAGAAAATCAAAATTGACTACTATTTACAACGAATTCAGTACTGCCCTGCTAAGCTGGTATGACCTACATGGTCGTAAAGATCTGCCTTGGCAATCGCCTCGGGACCCTTACAGAGTCTGGATTTCAGAAATTATGTTACAACAAACCCAAGTACAAACCGTACTGGGTTATTTTAATCGTTTTATGCAAAAATTCCCCGATGTACATACTCTCGCTGAGGCTTGTGATGATGAAGTACTCGCCTTATGGTCTGGCCTTGGCTACTACAGTCGCGCTCGTAACCTGCACCTAAGTGCAAAGATAATTAGTGAGAAATACCAAGGAATTTTTCCACAAGATCTTGAGCTGCTAATAGACCTACCCGGTATTGGTCCTTCTACAGCAGCAGCAATTCTCTCACAAGCCTATAATTTGCCCACCGCCATATTAGATGCCAACGTTAAGCGCGTTCTAGCCCGTTTTTTTATGATTAAAGGATGGCCTGAACAAAGTGCAGTCAAGCAACAGTTATGGGAACTAGCAAGAGCCTGTATGCCAGAACATGATTGTGCCAACTACACGCAAGCGATTATGGATCTTGGAGCTACTTGTTGTAGTGCTAGAAAACCTGATTGCTATAATTGCCCTGTTCAGAGCAATTGCCTGGCTTTCAAACACCAAGAGCAACTCCAATACCCAAGCAAGAAAATCAAAAAGCCTATCCCAACTCAACAACAGCAATTACTCGTGCTCACCAATATAGATGGCCAAATTTACCTAGAAAAAAGGCCACCGACTGGATTGTGGGGTGGTTTATGGTGTTTCCCTAGTTTGGATTTGGACGATTGTCCTCTAGGTTTCATCAAAGTGAGATATGCATTACAAGGAGATGAGCCACAGCCTTTGATAGCTTTTAAACACAGTTTCAGTCATTTTCATTTAGAAATTACGGCTCTGAGTATAAAAACGAAGGAGATAAAAAATCAGGTCACAGAACCCGCTGGTAAGTGGTTTAGCAAGGATCAGCTGACTAGCTTGGGCCTTGCTAAACCTACTAGCATTATTTTAGATCAATTACGCTGAAACCCTGGTCCACCATTGGTCCCTATGGGGCCATTATTTAGAATTTTCACGGCCTGTACGGCATCTGGTTGACCAGCCTGTGCTGCTTTATTGATCCAGATCCATGCTTTTTTCTTACTTTCAACAACACCTTGGCCATAATAGTACATATAACCAATCGCATATTGCGCATCAGGCCTCCCTTTTCTAGCTTCCGGCATTAATCGGATGAAGGCGCGGCGATAATCTTGAGCTTTGAAACTTTCAATACCCTCTCTAAGATTTAATGTACCGACGAAACATGCACTAATACATGGAATGAACGCGATAATAACTAACCATTTCACTAAAAGTTTTTTCATTTTTCTTCCTCTTCTAAAGGCTGTGCGGCTGGATCGAAGGTTAAATCAATTTTGGGTAAACTCAGACTTTCTAAGGTGCCGTTTCTTTCAACCAATACCCCACCTGACGTAATTCGTTTAATTAAGGCATCTCCTGGAATAGAATCCCCCAATTTGAAGTTGTGCTCTTCACCACTGGCAGTGCGAATGATTACTTGTGAATCATCAATATCACTAGCAAATAATATCCCAACTAAGGTGACATCTAGCATGGATTTCTTAACTGAGTTTAAATCATTGGGTACATAAACACCGAATAATGAAGTTGTCAAAATAGCATTGGAAGCGTCATTTTTGTTTTGTTGATTTTGCTTTTGATCATCATCAATTGAGCTTACATAGGAACTCGATGTAAAAAACAGGGATCCCCATTCACCAACTATCAAGATGGATAAAAGTGAGAGTAAACCGATAATAATCCATTTAGCGTATTTCGCCGTTAAGAAATATTGGATATCTACTTTCATATTTACGGAGCCTTTTGGGGTTTGTTGACTATTTTTGTAATGAAAACCCGGATTACGCTGCGCTGCATCCAGGCTACCGTTAATAAACAGTACTAATAAAATACTGTAGCCTGGATGCAGCGCAGCGTATTCCGGGTTTTCATTAAGTAATCATCAATACCCAGAATAAAAAAACTGTTCTTAAACCATAGTATACTAAGTTACAATTTTTCTAAATAGCTTCACCATACAGCGACTCTCAGTTAGGTGGGCGCGTAGCGCCTCCGTTCCACGGCCGAAGGTCCGCGGAATCCAGCTCCGATCTCGATTAAAGATCGCCTGGATTCCGCGGTCCCTTGGCCGCGGAACGGAGGCGCTACGCGCCCACCTAACTGAGAATTGCTGTTCACCATCCAAAGGATTACCATGAAACAAGGATCACACCCACCACACGTGCAATTAGCCATCTTATCCCGAGAATATGTGGTTTCAAGATCGATACATGCGATTGCTCATTTAGGTATAGCGGACTTTATGTCCAATGAACCCAAATCCATTGAAATACTGGCTCAAGAAACCGACACAGTACCTGAAATGCTCGACAGAGTGTTAAATTTTCTCACTTTATACGGTTTATTTGAAAAATCCGAAACGGGATATGCCTTGACTGAACTATCAAAACCACTCAGACAAGATGCTCCTAACTCTATCAAAGATATACTAGGCATGGTTGATGAAGCTTGGTGGCAATCATTCGCTCAGCTTGAAACTTGTATTAAAACAGGAAAACCCGGCTTCAATCTTGAGCATGGTACCGATTTATTCAGTTATCTAACGCAAAATACGACTAAAAAAGCCAAGTTTGATAAGGGCCTCGCAAAACTATCAGTTTTTGATGACCAAGCGATCATAAGCTCTGCCTTTGATTTTGGACGCTACGATAGTCTTTGTAATGTATGGAAAGGCAATGACCACTTAGCTGACGGCATTAGGCAGTTATTTCCACACATTAAAACCACTAACTATTCCTTTGATTCAAGCGCCGCCCTTCAAAATGCACCGGATTTGTTTGCTAACCTACCTGACTCAACCGCCTATCTCATAAAAGGCATTCTCCATGATTTCAACGATGATCAAATCAAGTTTATATTGAGTCGCGCTCATCAGCAGATGTCGAAAAATTCTAGGCTTGTGATTGCGGAACAGGTCATTCCCAATGACAATCTACCCCATACCAATAAAACGATGGACATCATCATGATGGTACTAGTGGGTGGCAAGCAACGTCCCCTACTCGCATGGCAGGAGCTAGTTGAGTCGCAAGGCTTCACCTTGAAGCAGAGCAGCCCAACGCCAGGTCTTTACTCGATTATGGAGTTTTTAAGGGTATGATTGCACCTTAACTTTGCCTAGTTTGGATGCAAAATAGAGGTAAAAATACCCACTGGATCATATTGTTTTTTCAACTCACGCCATGAACTAAATTGGGCTTCGAAATGATTAGCCCAATATTCACTAGTTATATCTGAACCTAAATAACCAGATAGATAACGCTTCCCACCCATAGCTGCAAAATTTGCATCTAGCCCTACAATAGCTTGTAAGCAACTGTCTTTTAAGGCCGCAGGAACGCCTGGATTTAAAATCATAAAGGAACAGACATCCTCATTTTCCGGAAACATGAGAAAATTAGCCTTTTGCCTAGTAACTAGAGCGATATGAACTAAATTTGCGTAGTGAACCGGCAAATCTTGTAGAATTTCACTCAAGTTCTCTTTAAGACCCTTAGTAGGTACAAAACATTCATACCAGGGGTGGAATAAATCCCATTGTCCCAGCATACGCATTACTTCAAAACGGGAGTTATGTCGTAAAAGATAAGACTCAATGGTTTCTATCTGAGTATTAATTATATTCATAGGCTTTAATTGATTGTTCAAATCATTCAACTCTGGCGCCTTATCGCTAAACTCCACAGTCACATGCAGCCCATAAAGCCATTGCGCCATAGGGATGCGTTTTTCGCCTTTCAATTTAGCCCCCTGAACAGAGGGAGAGCAAAACATCTCTAAATAATCTGCTTTAGTTTTCAAGGCTTCAATATCCTTAAACCACTGCTGTTGATCGGCATAGACTAAACAGAAGGTTTTTGCCTGGGGTTTGACCGTTCTTAATTGAATTTGCGCTTTAGTAATCACCGCAAAACGGCCTTGACCCGAGAGACATGCATGAAAGAGAGCGGAATCATTGTGAAGGATGTGCTTCTCCCCTAGTCCATCGACAACTTCTAAGGCTTCTACATGGGCATTGATTGAGCCGTATTTGAAAGAAGAGGCTCCCACGCCTCCAGCTGATAAAACACCGGCAACCGAAAGATTGCAGTTATAAGGCAGGACAAAGGGTGCTAGGTTGTTTTTCAAAGACTGTTCTAGAAGACTGGCCCAACTAGCGTTTGCTTCAACCCAGATACTCTCCCCTTCTAACTCCAAAACCTTATTTAAATGCTGCATTCCCAGTGTTAAACCGCCAGGTATTGCTAGAGATTGACCGCTTTGGCTTAGGCCATTGCCACGGATAGTTACTGGGAGTTGATGTTGGCTGGCAAAAATAATGAGTGCTTGCAAGTAATCGATAGTGTGGGGAAGCGAGACTACAGAAGGTGGAGAATGAATGAGTTTACCGAAATCTTGGCTAAATGAAGAAAGCGTTTGCTCATCGCTGAGCAACGCTTCTCCTGTGTAGTTTTCACACTGCTTGATTTTCGATGCGTCCCACTGCTGAAGATGAGTTTGCAGCATTTTTGTTCCTTTGGTTAGCTTGTTCGATACGTTTGTTACATACTTGAATCAGACCATCAAACATTTGGCTGAAGGCTTCGTAACAACGATCCACCATTTTTAAAGCAGCTCTACGAGTTTTTATTGGCAATTTGATTGCGAATAAAGTTTTTTCCATTTCTTCTTCAAACATAGCATGTGCAAGTTCAACTTCCAAATGTGAGCTAGAGAAGTATTGAAGATTCTTATCTTCACCAGTCTTTTTAACTTGTTTTACTACTTTTTCGAAGAAAACATGACCAGATGACTCTAGAGTAAGTAATAAAGCGATGTTTACAGCTTCGTCTTCTGATTTAAAAATTTCTGACATTAGAGCATAAGCAGCATCACGAATCAGTTGTGAATCTTTAGAGAAAAGCCAAGCAACATCATCACGATCTACCGATTTTTCAGAGGACAATTGGTTTAAGTATTTTTTATCACTTAAAAACCATTTTTCGTGTCCAGCATCTTCTAAACGGTGGTGACGAGCTATTTTCTTTAAGTAAGGATCTTTAACTTTTTCTTCATTAAGACGTAAAATATCTTGGAAAGTCATAGCCCAAAAAGTTAACTCTGGGACAAAATAGTTAATTTCTTCAATACTGTCTAAACCTTCCAATATGGTGAAGAAAGGGTGGTTCATAAATTCGTTTTGTTTGCTGTCGATGTAAGCTTGAATAGTTTTCATGATTTAACTCCATTTACAAGTATTTGTTAGACAGATTAACACTTGCAGACAACATGCCAACTTTTTGAGCTTGTTTTCGCTAAAACAGTGTTAAACAGCATCTTTTTTTTGTTATTTGCGCACCTACATCTCGGAAAGCGCCAGTAATTTGGCCCCGAAACCTCTAAAGGTGACAAAATTTTGACCAATTATTTCCTTTATAATTAATGGACTATTTTTGATCAAACGCAACTCGCCAAATTTTTGTCGTACTCCACCATCAGATCATCAATCTCATGCCAATTTAACTCCTTAACGTCGTTTATCGAACAACATATTTTTTCTAAAAGCTTTGTTTGCAGTTCCCCATGCGCCAAAGCACGCACATAAGGAGTATTCGTAAACATGACTAAAACATGTTTCGATACGTACCTTCCAGGATATCGGTGCATTAATTCACGCTCAACTTGTTTTGCGAGGATAAATTTGGGATCGCGGATATCCGAATGAATTTCATGGTAGTTATCCATAGACATCTGTGCCACAGCTTCTGTATTTAGCTTTCTTTGTCCATAGAACACCGGCATAACGCGTGACCATTCATCATTATATTGATCAAGTAACTCATCCAAAATACGGCAATCTTCAAAAGCACTATTCATTCCTTGACCAAAGAACGGGATAATTCCGTGGGCTGCGTCCCCAATCAATAGACATTCGTCTTTGTAGTACCAAGGAGAGCATTTTATCGTGCTCATATGCCCTGTTGGATTGCCAAAGAATTCCTCTACTAGATTAGGCATGGCTTTAAAAGCATCGGGAAACTCTGTTTGAAAGAAAGTAATTAAACGACTCTCAGTGTTCAACTCCTCGAAACTGTCTTTACCTTTATTGGCAAGAAACAGAGACCCGGTTATAGAATCATCAGGATTTGGGTTACCTAGAAGCATAAAGGAATCGCGGGGCCAAAGATGTAAATGCTCTCTGGCCATACCGACGGTATGTGTTTTACTAATTGAAAGCTCTTTGTAGCTATGAGAGAGGAAATCCCTTGTATATTCAACAACTCCTTCATTTTTTAAAGTATATCTTACAGTGGAAGGTGCGCCGTCTGCACCTATCAAACGGTGATAATTGACTTCAAGCTGGCTTTTGTCTTTTCGCTCAAAACAGAGTTTTTTGTTATGAATGTCTAAGCTGAGTAACTGCATATCAAAATGCATACGAATCTGTTTTGATTCCTGTGCTTTATTCAGTAATAAGCTATTGAGTTCAGTTCGGGAAATGGCATTGATGTATTCGTCTTCATGGCGGCCAAAGGGCTGGTAATGTATTTCACCATTGGCTTCGTGAATTGCTCGGGCACGCATTGGTACAATAATATGTTGTACTTCATCCATGAGACCCATGGCTTCTAAACCTGTGATGCCGCGACAGGAGAGTGCTAAATTGATAGAACGGCCATAATCAGTAGGGCTATTACGCAAGTCGGATCGTGATTCAAAAATCTCAACTTCGTAACCACGGCGGGCTAAATATAAGGCACAGAGGGTTCCTGCTAAACCTGCCCCCACTATAGTGATACTCTTCATACTTTCTCCTTCCTAAGCCCAACCTGCATTGTTTTTCATCCTTTGAAAATTGGCAAACAACTCATAATGGCAGAATAAATAGTATTCTTCCAGATCCTTTGGATCACGCAATAGCACGTGACTAGGAGGCCGAGTCCCAAATTGATTACACCTAAGATTTCCATCAATAGAGCTAGATAACTGCTATTCCCTGTTTGTTCTTAAGGTGCATGCAATTAATACATGCCTCTTTTGAATTAGAGAATGCAAGATTTGTACCGGTTTTTGGGGAATGGTCGCTATTCGATTTACATTGAGGTTTTAGGGATTTTTAATACCTAATTTAGGAATATTAATCAAATATTCATAAATTTTATCGGGGGTTTCAGGTTTCTTGTAAAAATAGCCTTGGGCAAAATCACAGCCATGGGAGATAATAAAATCACGTTGATACTCGTTTTCTACCCCTTCCGCTAATACTTGAATATTCAAACTATGACCTAAATTGATAATAGCCTTAGCAATGGCAGCATCGTTCTGACTACTGGCTAATTCACTGATAAAGGAACGATCAATTTTCAACTTGTCAACGGGGAACTGTTTTAAATACGACAAACTTGAGTAGCCTGTACCGAAGTCATCGATAGCTAATTTAGTACCCATGTCTTTTAATGCATACATGGTTTCTACTACGTGTTCAACGTCTTCGATCAGTAAGCTTTCGGTTAGCTCTAACTCAAGGTACTTGGCATTTAAGCCTGTTTTCTTCAGAACCCGTGCAACAACTTCAGGTAAACAGGTTTGTCTAAATTGCCTACCCGATATATTCACAGCGACATAGAGATTTTTAAGTCCTGCCCTCTGCCATTTCTTTATTTGTCGACAAGCTTCTTCCATAACCCACTCGCCCATTTCGAGAATTAATCCATTTTCCTCGGCCATGGGAATGAAATCCACTGGGCTAACTTGGCCTAAAACACTACTATGCCAACGCAACAAGGCCTCAAAACCCACTACTTTTTGTTGTTTCAAATCGATTAGGGGTTGATAAACGAGGTAGAGTTCATTATTTTTTAACGCATCGCGTAAGGCATTATCCAATTGCATGTGGTTGAGTACGCGACGGTTCATTTCCGGAGCAAATACGCGGTAATTGTTACGACCATTGTCTTTGGCATGGTACATAGACAAGTCAGCGCTTTTCATCAATGATTCATAATCATCGCCATCACGAGGATAAAAACTAATACCCAAACTTGCTGTTATTTTGAGGCTGTGATGATCTATCTGAAAAGGTTTTCCGATGGAGACCAGCAATTCTTGGGCTATTTTTTCAGCTTGCTGGGTATTTTCCAGATCGGGAAGTAAAATAACAAACTCATCGCCGCCAAGTCTTGCCACCGTATCAAAATCATCAGTTGCAATTAAGAGTCTATTAGCCACCGCTTGCAGCAATTTATCACCCATATTATGACCCAAGGTATCATTGGTCATCTTAAATCGATCGAGGTCTAAGAACAAAAAGGCTAAAATGGATTTTTTCTTACGGGCCTGCAAAATAGCTTGTTCTACCCTATCCATTAACAGTACCCGGTTAGGAAGATTAGTCATTGAATCATAGGTTGCCTGCATGACTAACTGATTTTCCATGTCTCTACGTTGCGTAATATCATTAAAAATACAAACATAGTGTTTAACATTACCGAATGAGTCTTTAACCGGAGCTACGCTGATTTCACACCAGAACACTTCACCATTACGTTTAACACTCTCAATTTCAACTGTTTCCTCGCGAAACTCTCTAATTGCTAATTCTATACGTTTATTATTCACTTCTTCGGTATTGGAGCCTTGTAAAGTACTTAAAGACTTACCCAGTGCTTGTTGTTCTGTGTAACCTGTAGTTCTTTCGAAGGCTTTGTTCACATAAATAACTTTGTTCTCATTGTTGGTGATATCAATAATGGCAACACCATGGCTACTTGCCTCAATAGCTCGCTCTCTAATGCGTAACTCATCTTGAGCAATACGTTTTTGGGTGACATCGCGGAAACTATAAACACGACCTACAATTTGCACCCCTACGCGTTGCGGTTGGGTGAAACGTTCGTAGATGCGCCCGTCCTTGAAGGTTAACTCTGGAAGCTCACCCTGCCATTCAGGGTTTTGATAAAGGTACTGCACGTCAGAGATTAAGGACTGGGGGTCTATCAACTGCTCTAGAATGTATTCAAAGCTGATACTCTCTTTGCCAGACTCGAGCATATATGAAGGAATTCGCCACATCTCAACAAATTTTTGGTTCCAGTCAACTACTGCACCTTGACCGTTTACCATCATGATCCCATCAGCAGTCGATTCAAGGGTTGCTCGAAGCAAAGACAGTGATTTCTCTAATTCGGTATTTTTTTCAATGATTTGATCGGTTTTAATAGTGATGTTATCGGTTAAAGGAACTTTAGTTGATCGTTTAAATTCAGGCTGAGTGTGATACCATTTCTCAAGCATTGTTGACAATTCTGGATGATTTCCGGCAATACCTAAGGCTTGGCAAATGTCCGTAACAGACGGCTCCTTGCCATTTTTCTTAATGCCTTCCGCAGCATTTGCTACCTTTTCGTAATTGATTTCTTGCCTACGCATGCATCCCTCTCTAGAATGTCATCCATCACTTATAACGGCAGTTACGGTTATAACTTTAGACCATAATGGTTGATTTTTTTTCTTACAAGCAAAATAAATGCCCTAATTGATGCTACCGATTGAAAAAGGAACTAAGCAGATGAAAATAACTCATTTTGATACGCGAGCCATACATGCAGGCCAAGAGCCCTGCCCTAGTACTGGCGCTGTAATGACACCGATTTATGCGACTTCTACATACAGACAAGCAGCCCCTGGCGTGCATCAAGGGTATGAATATTCGCGCACCCAAAACCCCACTAGAGCAGCGTTTGAGGCCTGTATTGCGAGCCTTGAGTCAGGACAACATGGGTTTGCCTTTGCTTCTGGCATGGCAGCAATTAATACCGTCATTGATTTATTAGATTCGGGAGATCATGTCATTGCAATGGATGATCTTTATGGAGGCACCTTCCGTTTGTTCGATAAGGTTAAAACGCGCACATCGAATTTATCGTTTTCTTTTATCGATATGTCAGATCCCCGAAGTATCGAAGCGGCTATCACTCCTAAAACGAAGCTATTGTGGTTAGAAACACCTTCAAACCCAATGTTGAAACTTGCGGATCTCCGTGAGATTGCAAAGATTGCTAAAAAACACAATCTAATTACTGTAGCAGACAATACCTTTGCAACACCATGGATTCAACGCCCTATAGAATTAGGTTTCGATATAGTCTTGCACTCGGCCACTAAATACCTTAATGGGCATTCTGACGTAGTAAGTGGTGTTGTTGTGGTCGGTGATAATCCACAGTTAGCGGAACGAATTGCTTTCCTGCAGAATTCCTGTGGTGGAATTGCAGGGCCTTTCGACAGCTTCTTAGTATTGCGTAGCTTAAAAACATTATCGGTGCGAATGCAGCGACATTGTGAAAACGCTAATGAGCTAGCTAGTTGGTTAAATTCCCATCCTCAAGTTAGTAAGGTTATTTTTCCCGGCTTAAGCAGTCATCCGCAGCACCAATTAGCGAAAGAGCAAATGCGTGATTTTGGCGGTATGATATCTATGGTTGTCGCTGGTGGAATGGAGGGTGCTAAGCGCTTTTTGGCGCGTTGTGAGTTATTTACGCTGGCCGAAAGTCTTGGTGGAGTTGAGAGCCTTATTGAACATCCAGCAATTATGACGCATGCTTCTATCCCAGTTGAAAAAAGAAAAGCATTAGGCATTGAAGATGGCTTTATCAGACTGTCGGTAGGTATTGAATATATTGACGATTTAAGGGCCGATTTAGCCCACGCCCTAAGTTAAAGGAGCAACATTTATGCAAAAAATAAGAAATATTGGAGGTCATATTCTCGCGATATGTAGTACTGCTCTCCTAATTACTACCTGTTTTCTTGCCTTTATTCCCATTCTTTTTATTGGGATATTTAAATTATTTCCTAATAAAAAATGGCAGGATCTTTGTACGGCCCTAATTGAGCAAATTTCGATTGTGTGGTGTGATTTTAATAATTTCTATGTCGATAGAATACTCAAAGTACGTACTGAAATCTCAGGAATGGAAAATTTTAATAAAAAAGAATGGTATTTAGTTATAGCAAACCATCAAAGTTGGGTAGACATTGTTATCCTGCATAAACTGCTCAATCGTAAAATACCCGTTTTAAAATTCTTTGTTAAAGATCAACTCAAATGGATCCCCTTCCTAGGTTTCTCTTGGTGGGCTATGGGTTGTCCTTTTATGAAGCGTTATAGCAAAGAATACATTGCCAAAAACCCGCATAAAAAAGGCAAAGATTTGCTTTCAACCCAAAAAGCTATGGAAGCTTTTAAAAGAATGCCCTCTTCAATCATGAATTTTGTCGAAGGGACGCGCTTTACGGACCTTAAAAAGGATTTTCAAAATTCACCCTATAACCATTTACTTAAACCCAAAGCAGGTGGTATCAGCTTTATTATGAGCTCTATGGGGCAACAAATTAAGAGTATACTGGATGTCACTATCATATACCCCGAGAAGAAACACTCCTTGTGGGATTTTATGAGTAAGCGAGTTAAGTCCGTTAAAATCAATGTCAGACAATTGCCAATTCCACCCCATTTCACTAGCATGAAAGCACTGACAGACAGTAAAACGCAGGCAGAATTCAAAGATTGGTTGAACTCGCAATGGCGGGACAAAGATAATCTTATAGCTGAATTGAAATAACTTAGAGAGGGACAGAGTATGAACGCATTGCAAAACACTATCGAGCAGGCTTTTGAACAACGTCAAAACCTCTCACCCACTTCCGCCCCCCAGGAGTTGATCGCTGCAGTCAATGAAGTACTGTCCTGTCTTGATAGTGGTCAGTATCGCGTTGCAGAAAAAATTGATGGTGAGTGGACAGTCCATCAGTGGTTAAAAAAGGCGGTTCTTTTATCGTTTAAATTGTTTCCGAATCAAATAGTCGACTCCGGTTTTTGTCAATTTTATGACAAAGTTCCGATGAAATACCAAGGCTACAATGAACAACAATTTCAGCAATCAGGTGTGCGTGTTGTACCTCATGCGATGGTACGTAGAGGCGCTTTTATTGCTAAAAATACCGTTCTAATGCCCTCTTATGTCAATGTAGGAGCCTACATCGACGAGGGAGTGATGGTCGATACCTGGGCTACAGTGGGCTCTTGCGCTCAAATTGGTAAAAACGTGCATATTTCTGGAGGTGCTGGCATAGGAGGAGTTTTAGAGCCCCTACAAGCTAATCCTACCATTATTGAAGATAATTGCTTTATCGGTGCACGCTCTGAAGTTGTGGAAGGAGTTATCGTTGAACGTGATTCAGTCTTGTCCATGGGAGTATTTTTAGGGCAGAGTACTAAAATATATAACCGTTTAACCGGCACCGTTACCTACGGGCGTATCCCAGCAGGTTCCGTTGTAGTCGCAGGCTCGCTTCCTAGTGAAGATAAAAGCCATAGTTTGTATTGTGCGGTTATCGTTAAACAAGTCGACGAAAAGACACGTGCGAAAGTCAGTATTAATGAATTGCTAAGAGCCAATTAAATGAGTGAATTAAAACATCTCTTGAGCCAGTTAATTGGCTTCGCCTCAATAACGCCTGATGATCAAGGTTGTCAGGAGTTTATGTTAGCGTTTTTTAAACGCTTAGGTTTCACTTGCCAAGTCATGAACCAAGGCCCTGTTAGCAATTTTTTTGCCAGTTACGGCACGCTTGGTCCTTTGTTAGTTTTTGCAGGCCACACTGATGTGGTACCAGTTGGTGAATCCTCAAAGTGGCATACTGATCCTTTTGTTTTAGAAGAAAAAGATGGCATGCTGTATGGGCGTGGCGTTGCAGATATGAAAGGTAGTCTTGCTTGTATGATGCTGATGGCAGAACGCTTTGTGCAGACTTATCCTGATTTTCAAGGACGCCTAGGTTTTCTCATCACCAGTGGTGAGGAAGGTGACTTGTATGATTTAGGCACCCCCTACGTCATGGAACAATTAGAGCAACAGGGTATATTCATCGATTATTGCGTTGTAGGTGAGCCCTCAAGTACTAATAAGGTTGGAGATGTCATAAAGATTGGCCGGCGCGGTTCTCTAAGTGCTACTATCACCCTCCACGGAAAACAAGGCCATGTTGCGTATCCGCACCTGGCAGAAAACCCTATCCACCGAATCATACCCGTATTACATGCATTAACTACTAAGCCATGGGATGAGGGCAATGCCTATTTCCCACCTACCTCCATGCAAATCACCTACCTGCATTCAGGTGGACATGCTTCGAATATTATTCCTGGAGAGTTAAGCCTGCACCTAAATTTTAGGTATTCAACTGAGCAAACACAGAGCTCGTTAATGAGTGATGTGATAAATGCCTTTAGTCAACATCAGCTTACTCCCGAAATAGCATGGCGCCTCAGTGGCGAGCCCTTTTTGACCGATAAAGGGTTATTAGTTGATAGTGCAAAACTTGCAGTGAAGCAAATAACTGATTTGGAGCCAGAGTTATCTACTAGTGGTGGGACTTCTGATGGACGTTTTATTGCGCCCTATGGCGTAGAAGTAGTGGAGATAGGTCCGGTTAATGCAAGTATCCATCAAGTCAATGAGTGTGTTTCTTTAACAGATTTAGAACTATTGGAAAGAATCTATTTTTCTATCTGTGAACAGATAATGCCAATTGACAAAAATAGACCAGTCACTTAGGATTCCCTTGTTTTATAAACGAGTTATAAAACGTTTTTGTTTTTATTTTTTCAATGGAGTTAGTCATGAAAAGTCCAGTTCTACTGAGCGTCCTTCTTGGGGCGATTATTTCAAATGCCAATGCATTTACCTTGAATTTAGAATTCCCAGAGGGTTTGCCCAAAGCCATTGATTTCGAAGTTGCTGTGTCAACCGGTGTTTGCTCACCAACACCCACTAGTTGTTTCACAACCAGTGAAAGTTATGTTGGTGTAAAACGCAATAATATCCACAAATTTATGCGTGACATGAATTCGACTTTTGATTCTATTACTCCTGTACCTAATCCCTTAGTCTATCGGACTAATTACGCGGAAATTAAAACACAAGGTCAAAGTAATGTATGCTTAGTTAATCTTCTTGGAAAACCAAATATTCGCGTCAAAATCCTTGCAGATGGTAGCTGTACTGAATAAAGCGATGCCATCTTAAGGGGCAGCTGACATTCCGCGTTACCACGCGGAGTGTCATTTAGCCCATTTCAAATTCTAACAATGATCTAGTTTTTGTTTTGCCCTCTGGTATAACCGTTACTTCCTCATCAGCAATAGACTTTTCATTCACTACCTTGGTGACACAGGCATCAGACCAAACATTCAGAGCCGTTTCTAGCATATCGATAAGGCCATAGAAAGGTAAAATGACCCCCATCAAAGTAATAGGTACATTCATCCCAGATAATAAGCTCACGCTTAAGAAGAAACAGCCCATGGGAACGCCTGCATTACCAATCGCAGCTGCGGTAGAAATCAAAATCCATAATCCCATAGTTCCATAAGATACCGGCATACCATGACTTTGCATCAAGTAAATAACGGTCGCAAAAATAAAGGCAGAACAACCATTCATATTGATGCTGGTGCACAGTGGTAAAACAAAGCGGCTAATCTGCGGTTTTACTTGGAGATTATTTTCAATTGTATTCATGGTAATTGGTAAAGTGCCTACAGAAGACTTCGAGAAAAAAGCAACTGAAAGTGCTGGAAGCATAGCGCGCATTGCAGCAAAGGGTTTAATACCATTTAACTTCAACCAGATAGGTAATATCACCAGGCCTTGGATAAGATTGGCTAGGACAATGATCAGCAAATATTGGCCTATTCCTTTGATATTCATGCCGGATCTTAGTTGAACAACTGTTGAGGTAATAAATCCAAATAAGCCAAGGGGTATCAACGTGATTATCCAACCGGTCATCACTAGAAATAGCCCATGGGCTCCGCGGAAGAAATGTGTAATAGTAACGCGCGATTCTTCGTCTGGAATTTGACGCACTGCAAAACCAATCACAATACTTAGAAGCAAGACGCCAACCACCTGTTGTTCTAGAAAAGGTGAAAGGATGTTCGTCGGTATAATATTAGTTAAATAACTTAGATAACCCAGTTGGCTAGTAGATTTAAGTGCCGCAGCTTTCAAATTGACTTGCGCAGTACTAGGATGGATTACTATATATAAAAGACAGCTAATTGCGGCGGCAATTAAAGTGGTGGAAAAGGTATAGGTTATAGTTCTTTGCCATATTTTTTTCATCACCGAGTCTGTTCGATAGTTAGCTAAAGTGACAATGATGGACAATGAGATGATAGGCAAACTAATGCATTTAAATACTTTGATAAACAAGTCAGAAATAAGTAAGCCAATGTCCTTAATAAACCCTATATCAGACATACCGCTGGCAATGCCAAGCCCTATCATGAGAGCATAAATTAACGGGGTACTAAAAATAATCGATTTTTTTTGTTGATGCGCAGCACACATGGTGAATCCTTAAAATAAAAGCGAACTAATACAAGAGTGTTTATTAGCAACAACAATAAGGGGATTGATGGGTGGGATTGATAAAATAAACTGAGATAGTTCGAAGTTGAATCGTCATACGCATCCAATACAATTGATTAAATTTTGAGCACTTAGGGTGTATTCTATCACAAATGAGGTTTTCGTCAAGAGAAGCGCAATAAAAATGGAAAAATCCACCTACTTACACTGCGCGCCCCACTTACCGCGGCCGAAGGTCCGCGGTATCCAGGAAATCTCTGATTGGGCTCAGTGCTGGATTCCTCGGACCTTCGGCCGCGGAACGTAGGGGGTATGATCACATACCAACATATTCAATACAATCGATCTGCTGTTTTAAACGCATTATCCGTCTATAAGCATCATCAATGCGTTGCTGACTGATTTTTCGGCTCAACACTAAACGCTCGATGCAATCGATAACTTCCATAGCTGTATTCTCACCCAGCTGATTAGCAAAAATCAGCATGTCTGAACCTGCGTTGATAGTTAAACAGACTGCCTCTTCCAATGAATAATGCTTAGCAATAGCCTGCATCTGCAAGTCATCGCTAATAATTACCCCATCATAACCTAGGGTTTCACGCAATAAATTAGTTAAAATTTCCTTTGATAGTGTTGCCGGAAGGCCACTAGTATCCAATTTCTTATTGACGACATGAGCGGTCATGACCATTGCTGGGACATGCTTGTCTTTCAGCAAACTGTGATAAGGGACTAACTCAGAGGGCTGAAAAGTCTCTGTTACATCAACAAAACCTTCATGGGTATCACCAACTGCGCTACCATGTCCGGGAAAATGCTTGTAGGAGGTTGCTATGCCATAACGACTAAATACTTTAACGAAGATCTTGGCAACACGGATTACCTCTTCAGGATTTTTAGAAAAACTACGATGTAATTTGCCTATAATCCCCTGCTTGTTATTTAACTGTAGATCAACAACCGGCGCGAAGTTCAAATTAAACCCTAGATCTCTGATTGTAGTGGCCATCTGACAAATTTCTTCTTCCAATGCATCGTCATCGAGTCGATTTAACTCAGTAGCATTTAATGTAGTCATACAACCTTCGATGCGTGTCAGACGATCTACTGACCCACCTTCATAATCAATGGCAATTAATAAAGGAAGATTATCATCCCTTGAAGACAGATTGGCGAAATGATTGAGTTGATGGGTTAAGTGTTTTATCTGTGCTTGGTTTTTTAGATTTTTACCATAGGTATCACTGGCAACATCCTTATCAAATAATAAAACGCCCCCTAAACCATCATTGGATAACCATTGTGCGATAGGGCTTTTCTCATGAATTTCACAACCATTGAAGCCCATAATCAACATCTGTCCGATTTTATTTCTTAACGTTATCAATCACTCGCTCCATCGTGTCTTTAGTGGGAGAAATCATACACTAAACACACGATGGTGTGCTAGACCGGATTAGTCCAATTTGAGAGGGGGAATAGAGGAGAAATCACATTTACAATCACCCCCAGCTTCAGGTGGCATAGGGACCTGACCAAAATCTTTGGGATAGCAAACATCAATAGTCCAAGCCTTATCACCAGGATTGATTTTTTCAGGCATAAACCAGAAACGTTCTGCGGAATAGACTTTATTTTCTTCGCCCTTCCAAAAAACGGGAGTGAAGCGTGCCTGATACATTAGTTTTTGCATGGCATCGCATTCAAAGCTTTGTCTATCCCATGTTTTACCTTTAGGAATTTCCAATTTTTTAAGTACATTAGAAGATAGCGAATCTATTACTTCCACATTTACATTATAATTAGCCCAGCAATTGTCTTTAGCCACTGTGATATAACAGGTAAAGGACCAAGACGAGACCGAACAAAGCAACAACGATGTTCCTAATACGGTACGTACCATCATGAATATATCCTTTTTATGGTCCAACTGCTTTATTTAAGTATATACAAGCTGCGAAAAAATGCAGGGCAATCACGCAGCTTACTTAAACTCAAATAAACGATTTGCCGCATTTATCAAATGGTTTTCGGTAGCACTCCTACATGGGGTTCATTCCCATTTTGTCGTATAAATTGTACATAATCCATAAGGTCCCAATAACCAAAACCAAGACGACAACTAATGTGAAGAGGAAACTTAGTAGATTCCAAGATCCTTTTGAACTAGTATTTAAATGGAGAAAAAATACAAGCTGCACAAAAAGCTGAATAATCGCAAACGCCCCTACCACAATATACATGGTTTGGGGCGGTAATGCTGAAAAAGCAACTAGATAAAATGAAAGCATAGTCAAAAGTAGTGACGATATAAAACCAACAGTATAGGATTGATAACTTCCATAAAAAGCGCCTGTATCCGTATCAAAAGCAAGCTCGTGTTTTGACATCTTAAATTGCTCCCATTAAATAGACGATTGTAAATACAAAAATCCATACAATATCCAGAAAGTGCCAAAACAAACCCAAGCAGGTTAATTTGGTTTTAGTGACGGGCGTAAGACCGTGTGTATTTATTTGAAGGATAAGAGTAAACATCCAAATAAGTCCCACGCTGACATGTATTCCATGGGTGGATACTAAAGTAAAAAAAGAGGATAAAAATGCACTGGTGGCCCAAGTATGGCCTTCCAAATACAAGTTATGAAACTCATACACTTCCATGGCAATAAAACAAAATCCCAACACAAAAGTCACCCACATCCAAGAGGTGACGTTTCTGTGTGATTTACTGTTACGTGCCAATGTGGCTAGACCATAGGTAAAGCTACTAGTCAGTAAAAGGAGGGTTTCCGTGAATACAAAGGATAGACTGAACAACTCTTTTGCACTTGGGCCTCCATAAGTATGGGTATGCAGTACTGCATATACTGCAAACAGGGATGCAAATAATATGCAGTCCGTCATGATATATATCCAAAAACCAAATACATTTTTGGAACCATCAAAATGATCGGTATGAACATCTTTCGCTAGTGTAGTAGCCATTATACCCTTCCTACTAATGATTGTTGATAGTTAAGTTCGTTAGCTTCTACCTCACTTGCAGTGATGTAATAATCGGTGTCGTAATTAAAGGAACGCATAATCAAAGCAATGATAGCGCCGCCTAAGCCTATCAAAGAAAGCCACCAAATATGCCAAACCATGGCAAAACTGAAAATAAAGGCAAAAATACTAATTACAAATCCAGCTGCGGTGTTCTTAGGCATATGTATATCTAAATAAGGAACACTCTTTTTTTCACCAGTCGTTGCGTTATGTTGTGATTGTTGTTTTTGCACCCAAAACGCATCGATAGCATCCACTACAGGTATATGCGCAAAATTGTAAGCCGCGGCGGGAGAGGCAGTAGTCCATTCCAAGGTGCGGCCATCCCAGGGATCGCCAGTAATATCGCGGTTCTTATTTTTGTTTTTGATGCTGACGATAATTTGTAATACTTGAAACACAACTCCAACCGCAATGATAACAGCACCAATCGCGGCTACAACTAGATAGGGTTGAAAACCAGTGGAAGCATCGTAGTGATACAAACGACGAGTCATGCCCAGAGCACCTGTAATATAGAGGGGAACGAAGGCGACAAAAAAACCAACCAACCAGCACCAGAAGGCACATTTACCCAGTTTTTCGTTAAGAGAGAATCCAAACATTTTTGGAAACCAATACGCTAAACCAGCAAAATACCCAAAGACCACACCACCAATGATGGTGTTATGAAAATGTGCGACTAGAAATGTACTGTTGTGTGCTTGAAAATCAATGCCAGGAACAGCAAGCATTACGCCGGTCATCCCACCGATAGTAAAGGTTACAAAGAACCCCATCAGCCAGTACATAGGTGTTGTGAACCTAATTCGGCCGCGATACATGGTAAACAGCCAATTAAATACTTTTACGCCAGTGGGTACAGATATAATCATCGTCAGGATGCCGAAGACAGCATTTACATTTGCTCCTGCGCCCATGGTGAAGAAGTGATGAGCCCAAACAATAAAGGCCAAAAATGTAATCACTGCGGTGGCCCATACCATGGTTTTATAACCAAAAAGGGCTTTTCTAGAAAAGGTAGCCACAATTTCCGAGTAAATTCCAAATGCTGGTAAGACCAAAACATATACTTCTGGATGCCCCCAAATCCAAATCAAATTCACATACATCATTTGATCTCCACCAGCACCTGTGGTGAAAAAATGCATATCAAGGTATCGATCTAATCCAAGCAAGGCCAATGCAACTGTTAAAACAGGAAAAATAAGCATTACTAGAATGGAAGAGCACAACGCGGTCCATGTGAAAATCGGCATTTTCATTAAGGTCATGCCTGGACAGCGCATTTTGAGAATGGTAACAAAGAAATTGATACCAGACATGAGGCTTCCAATGCCCGAAATTTGAATTGCCCATATGTAATAATCGGTACCTACTGTCGGGCTATAAGCAAGTTCTGAAAAGGGAGGATAAACCAACCAACCAGCATGTGCGAAATCACCAATTAATAGGGACACGTTTGCAAGCAGAGCGCCAACCACAAATAGCCAAAAACTTAATGAGTTTAAAAAAGGAAAGGCTACATCTCGAGCCCCAATTTGCAGCGGGATCACCAAATTAAATAAGGAGAACATGAGCGGCATTGCGACAAAGAATATCATGATGGTTCCATGAGCTGTAAATATCTGATCAAAATGCTCAGGAATAAGATATCCATAAGAGTCACCAGAGGCTAGTGCCTGTTGTGCTCTCATCATTACCGCATCGGCAAACCCCCTAACTAGCATGACTAAGGCAACAACCAGATACATGGTTGCAATGCGTTTGTGATCAACCGTGATTATCCATTCATGCCAGAGGTAACTCCATTTTTTAAAATAAGTGATTGCACCTAGCACTGAAATGCCAGTAATCATGATAAATAGCAACATGGAAAAAATAATAATCTGCTGACTTACCGGTTCATAGAGATAAGGGAAAACTTCATGTGGATTACTTAGTTTTCCTAAAAGAGTTTCTAGCATAACGATTTCCTTTTTTGTGTTCACTGTGCTTCAAAAGGCACGATACAAAGTTTCTAAGTTTTATTTATGTTCAATACTGGGCATCATGTAATGCATTACAATGCTGTCAAACAATCCTGTCTCTACACTACCGAAAGGTCTCTTTGGATCATTAATGGACTTGGGGACTAACTTTTCCCAAAATACCGCTGAATTAAGCTGTTCTGGCGAATTTTTTACGGTGTTGATCCATTGGGTAAATTTCTCAGGTGAGATAACCTCGGTGTTAAAATTCATGCCTGCAAAACCGATACCTGTGTAATTTGACGCAAGACCACGGTAGTTTCCTGGCTCATCCGCTATAAGATGCAACTGTGTAGTCATGCCCGTCATGGCATAAATTTGGCCTCCAAGCTGCGGAATAATGAATGAATTCATCGGCGAAGCTGCTGTTATTTTGAAGTTGATTGGCGTTCCCGCAGGAATTGTCAGGTAGTTTAATGTAGCGATTTGAGACTCTGGATAAATAAATAACCATTTCCAATCCAGTGAAATCACTTCCACTTCAACGGGCTTTATGGGTGAGGTAATGGGTTTGTAGGGATCTAGGGAATGTGTTGTTTTCCACGTGACGGTGCCTAGAATCAGGATAATAGTACAGGGGATGCCCCACCAAACTATTTCTAATAATGTGCTATGGCTCCATTCTGGGGTATATTTCGCGTTATTTCCCTCGCGATAACGCCAAGCAAACCAACATGCCATAACAATTACAGGAACCACTACTAACAGCATTAGCTCAATGGAAAAAATAATCAACTTTAATTCCTCTGCTGCTATTAGGCCTCTTGGTGCTATCGCTCCCGAATGACAACCATTTAGTAAAATAGTTGTTAGCACAAGAATAACCACACCTGCATGCCTAAACATCCCCAAACAAGGCAATCGTGATATCGGAGTGGAACTAGCTTTGATCATACGTTTATTCTCCTTTTAAAATACCTTTAGTCAGTCAAGCTTTGCCCCGGCCAATTGCATAGGTACTAAAACTATGGTTAGGACATTTTAAAAGGATTGTTATAGATAACCTTGATCTACATCATGGAAAGTAAATATGACGTAAGGGTTTTGCGCAGAAATAGCGACTTAAGAAAAGCTAGGCTCAACATCAGCAATACGTTGTAAATGCTGATATTGCAGAAGCTGAATTTTTTTACCATCAATAGTGATAATCTTATTTTCTTTGAATTGTGAGAGTAGCCGGCTTATCGTTTCTGCTGAGAGCTTTAAATAATTCCCTATATCTTGACGTGTAATTGGTAGAATAAATTCCAATTCGAATTTTACAGGGTTTAAACGATGGGCTAAATCGATAAGAAAAGCAGCCAGCCGCTGTTCAGCTGTTATTGAAAATAAATAAGATCCTGCATTTAGTTGCTGGCTCATTAAATCTAAAATACGTTTTTGCAAAGCGGGATTTAATTGCAAAAGCTCCAGAAAATTGTCGTAGGGAATTTCACAAACAACCGTGTCAGACAAAGCAACCGCTGAATACAGGTAATGCTGTGAGTAGATACCATTCAATCCCAGGATTTCACCTGTAAAATAAAAACCTCGAATTAACTCATTACCCTCAGTATCTAGTCGATAGGTTTTCACCTGTCCACTTTGAATCGTATATAGACTACGAAAGGTACTCTGAGGGAAATATAATACTTCATTTTTTTTCAGATGGTAGTGTTGCTTTACCGCACTACTATTTAAATTCATCCAGCCTACCGGCTTCTCTTCGGCACAACAAAATGAAGCGAATTTACAATGCTCGCAGTTGGGGGGAGTTTTATTGTTGTTTACCATACATCAGTCGAATTAAAGGGATAAGGCTCACATTAGCTATTGTAAATCCTAATAAGATTTTATTATACCAAATTTTTCCATGCTGTAGTTTGATTTGAAAAAAAATAGAGGTGGTATATAGAAAAGAAAGAAATCTTAATCGAAATCTTATAAAATTTCTTGAAGCAAGTGATTTTTAGCGCTTTTGCCTTGCGAGAAATTGTTATTTGCCTTGCATTTAATGGGCGACAAGTATAAGCTTGGCCGGTTGGAGAGGTGGCCGAGCGGCTGAAGGCGCACGCCTGGAAAGTGTGTATACGGCAACGTATCGAGGGTTCGAATCCCTCTCTCTCCGCCACATTTAATTTTTTCTTCATTACATATATAATAAAATCCTAATTCGCTTTCAGAATGAGTGATATCATTTAGGGACAGGCATATGAAATTGAAATGGCTAGTATTAAACTTAGGGATTTTCTTCTCATTTCAAGCAATCGCTGATGGATTTTCCATTGGAGAAACCACTTATGATCAACCCTGGTCGGTGACAGCGAGTCTCGGTGGCGGTAAATATCCACAAACTAACGATAAAGCGGCAATAGCACGCTTAGCACTTGGCGATGAAGTACTACTTGCTGGCGATTATGCAGTGGGATTAGAGTTAGGCGTCCAAAATGGCAATCACTTGCATGTGAATATCCCCAAAGAAACACTAGCCATTATCGAATGGTTGCCAGTACGAACTTCCTTAGGACCTATGCTCGATTTATTAATTACTGCCAAAAGTGATCCGCTTGCTGGTAGCTCTTTCTTTGCTCAGTTAAAAGGCGGTATTGCTTATAGATACTGGCAACTTAAGCAAGAAAAAGGGACTGACCTCTCGCAATTGACCGGTGAAATTCAAGCAGGTTTTGGTTACCCTATTAGCGCTATTGCCACTCTCAACCTTTTATACCAAGGGATCTACGGTGGTGAACCTAATTTTGTAGTGAACACCAATACTCAATCAACTCAAGCTTCGAATATTCCTTCACTGCATGCTGTTTTGGTTGGTTTTTCCGTTAATCTCTAGACAAATGACGATTTTTTAGTCACTATTGGCCTCGATTTTTTCTTAATCGATTAATCTAATGAGGCCAAATAATGCATTTAATCAATAAAAAAACCTTTATCCTAGTAACCACCCTTCTTTTAAGTTTACTCCAATCTGCCTATGCGCAAACCAGCATTAACACAACTAGCGATACTGCTATCGAAAACGCTATTTTGGTACACATCAACCAATACCGACAACAACATGGTCTATCAGCACTAAAAATGAATAACCAAATGGTTGTGGAAGCAAGACAACACTCTGTTGACATGGCAAAACACCGTATGCCTTTTGGCCATAACAAGTTTAATAGCCGCATTGATAGATTACATGCCCAAGTTAAAAACTCAGGTGCAGGTGCTGAAAACGTCGCGTATAACTACAAAGATGCACAGGATGTAGTTAAAAACTGGCTACGCAGCCCAGGGCATAAACGAAATATTGATGGAAATTACAATCTAACCGGAATTGGCATAGCCCGAGATCAAAACGGTAAGATCTATTTTACGCAAATTTTCTTACGTACAGGTGCTAATAACACCTATGCAGCAAGAAAACCCCTTCCCAACTTTTTTAGAAAATCCGTTTTTAGATAAGATTCATGCAATTAGGTAACAAATAAAAAATCCTGGTTGCTAGCAACCAGGTATCCTCCAAAAAACCTTACGGTAACTTTGCAATATATCCCCGTTTTAACATGGTAATTGTATAAATAATGTTCTATTATTGAACCATAGACAGCACACATTGTTCAGCCAACTTCACAACCCTTGGATACCAGATTGAGAGTGCGGTGTGCATGCTTAGCTAGACTAAGAAGCCTAAAACACTCCGGAGGAATCCACCTCGTGACCTAGGACTGCACTCAATCTTACTGTCTATATTATTCTTAGTCACAAGGGCGTTTAGACGCCCTTTTTCTTTGCCTATTTACAGCAATTTTCAATGCGGAGTTCTTTTTTTAAACACTGTTTTGAATTGGGGTGATGGGGTTATTTTTAAAACCTTTGAAAGCCATGGATGGCTTTCAAGAGCGGCATGGATGCGAACAGCGCGTTTTAAAAATAACCCCATCACCCCAATTCAAAACAGTGTTTAAAAAAAGAACTCCGCATTGAAAATTGCTGACCTATTTAAAGCCGGGTAGCAAATTTTTATAAATTACCTTAGGATAGTTATTACATAGGTAAAAGGAATTTCCCGATGATAATTGCAAGCCTACACGAAAATCGGAATGAGTCACGCGTAGCAATTACCCCACAAAGTACTAAAACCTATACCAAATTGGGATTCTCCGTTCTAATCGAAAACGACGCAGGGCTCGCTGCAGGTTTTAGCAATGAAAGCTACGAATTAGCTGGAGCCAAGATAGTTGAGGACAAAAAGGATCTGCTCAAACAGTGCAACATTCTTCTATGCATTAACGAGCCGCCCCCCAAAGACATAGAAGGAATTAGTAAAGGCACCTTGGTTATAGGTCATATCGATAAAGACCCCGATAGTAGCCTAATTGTTTGGTGTATTAAAAACGAAATCAGCCTACTTTCCATGAATCTTATCCCTCGTATTAGTCGGGCCCAAAGCATGGATAGCCTGTCTTCTCAGGCGAATTTAGCAGGTTACCGCGCAGTTATTGAAGCTGTTCACCATTTTAATCGTGTAATCCCTATGATGATGACAGCTGCAGGAATGATTCAACCAGCCAAAGTACTAATTCTAGGTGCTGGAGTTGCCGGATTACAAGCAATAGCCACAGCTAGGCGTATAGGTGCCATTGTCTATGTCTTTGATGTACGCCGTGCTGCTAAAGAGCAAGTGGAAAGTCTTGGCGCGGAATTTATTGAAGTCAGTCAAACAGAAGACAGTGAAACTAAGGGTGGTTATGCCGCAGAATCCAGTGATGAGTATAAGAAACTGCAAGCGGAACTGATAGATCAGTACGCTAAAATGGCTGATATAGTGATTACAACTGCATTAATACCAGGTCGAAAAGCACCGCTATTACTGACTAAAAAAACGGTAGAGCAGATGAAACCAGGGTCGGTTATAGTGGATCTTGCCACAGCTAGGGGTGGAAATTGCGAAGTAAGTGTTGTAAACGAAACAATAAAACTCAATCAAGTCACCATTATAGGTCATAGCAATATCGCAGGGTTAGTTGCGACAACGGCAAGTGAGCTCTATGCCAATAATCTTGTACATCTGATTAATCTACTCGCACCCAACCCACCTGAACTAAGTTTCAAACCTGAGGATGAAATTATTCAGCAAGCAGTACTTTGCCACCAAGGAAAATTCTTACCCTTCCAGGTAACTCCGGAGACAAAAAATGCATGAGGTTAGCACTCTAGGCAATCCCTACACTACCATTCTAACCATCTTTGTACTGGCTTGTTTTGTCGGCTATTACGTTGTGTGGAAAGTTACTCCCGCTTTACACACCCCACTGATGTCAGTAACCAATGCTATTTCGAGCATCATTATATTAGGCGCATTAATAGCAGCCGGTGCTCAATTAACAGGTGAAATTACCTGGTTGGGTGGATTAGCGATTTTTATTACGTCGATTAATATATTTGGTGGGTTTGTTGTAACCCAACGCATGCTGCGCATGTATAAAAAATAATGCATTAAAGAAAGGATCTACAGATGACGACACTTGTGCCACTATTTTATTTACTAGCCGCAATCTGCTTTATCCTAGCATTAAAAGGCCTGGCGAGTCCTGCTACCTCACGTCGTGGTAACCTGTTGGGCGTATTGGGAATGATCATTGCGGTTGGTTCCACCTTGATGATGCCCTCTATCAATCACCACTTCTACCTGCTTGCTCTAATGCTTGCCGGAGGTCTAGTTGGAACTATCATTGCTTTAAAAATCAATATGACTGCTATCCCGCAACTAGTTGCAGCCTTTCATTCCTTGGTTGGAATGGCAGCTGTCCTCGTTGCCTATTGTGCTTTTTTAAGCCCTAGTTCATTCAATATTGGTGTCTCTGGTGACATCGCCAAAACTAGCCTGATTGAAATGAGTTTGGGATTAATTATCGGAGCAATCACCTTTTCTGGCTCCATCATCGCCTTTTTAAAATTACAGGGGATAATGTCAGGCGTTCCAGTGAAATTCAAAGGTCAGGGTTTCATCAACCTCCTAATCGGGATAGCCATTGTAGTGCTTCTCGGATTATTCATAAGCCAACAGACCCTAACCTTCTTTAGTCTACTGGCCAGCCTTGCCTTTTTAATAGGAGTCTTACTAATTATCCCAATTGGTGGGGCCGATATGCCAGTAGTTATTTCGATGTTGAATTCCTACTCAGGATGGGCTGCTGCAGGTATTGGCTTTACCCTCAGCAACCATTTACTCGTAATCACCGGAGCATTAGTCGGGTCAAGCGGCGCCATCTTAAGCTATATCATGTGCGTGGGTATGAATCGCTCTATATTTAATGTCATATTCGGAGGTATAAACTCCGCCGCCAGCACACTTCAGGTCAGTGGTGCTGACGAATCACGAACAGTTCGCCAAGGTAATGGTGAAGATGCAGCTTTTCTCTTGGCTAATGCCAAAGATGTCATTATTGTTCCTGGTTATGGTATGGCAGTCTCACACGCACAACATGCAGTCAAAGAGTTGGTTGATGCTTTGAAAGCTAAAGGTATTAAAGTGCGCTTTGCTATCCACCCCGTTGCAGGACGCATGCCCGGGCATATGAATGTTTTGCTGGCAGAAGCGAATATACCCTATGATTTGGTGTTCGAGCAAAGTGAAATCAATCGCGACTTTGCAAGCTGTGATGTTGCTTTTGTGATTGGCGCTAACGATATTACCAACCCCGCAGCTAAAACAGACACGAGTTCCCCTATTTATGGAATGCCTGTGCTCGAGGTTGAAAAAGCAAAAACAGTGCTTTTTTCGAAGCGTGGTATGTCGCCTGGTTATGCCGGGGTCGAGAACAGCCTGTTTTACCATGACAACACTTATATGTTGTTTGGTGATGCCAAAACGATGACTGAATCTATATCTAAAGCCTTAGGAGAAATATAACTCAATAAAAATAAACGTTTAAAAACAAGGATCTTGGCAAATCCTATTTAAGGCAAATGCCCTGATATTTGCCATATATATAAAAAAAATGTATCTTAGCCAGTTATTTTTTCACAATGGAGACATCTATGTTAAGAAAAATCGGCTTTACCCTGTTGTTGGCAGCCTCGGCAATAAGCACCTCTGCTTATTCAATTCCAACTCATACACTTATACGTGGACTCACACTCGAATACAATCTTCCACCTAACCAACCTCAAATGTTTGTTAATTTCATGTTTTGGAATGTAGAAGCCAACTGCAAAATTTTCACAGTTGATGCTAGTAATGATTTATTTACAGAAATCATTAACAGAAAGGCAACTATCAATGATATGAGTTTAACTGAAGGGCAAAGTATTGTTGTTAAAGTAGAACAAGGACAAAACTTAAAAATCGGTGCCGAATCAGGTGCTAAGGTAAAAATTACCAATTTAGGGCAGAGCAACGTCAAAGCAGTCTGTTCAACCTAGATGTTTGCCGCTAAAAAACTGGGATTCTGCACAAGAGATGCTCAATCCCAGTTTCGATAGCTCAATCTGTTTATCAATGTTCGCGCGTAGCGCAAAACTTAATCTTGGGATATCTTTCCTCAGCCATAGTCAAATTTACTCGAGTTGGCGCGAGGTACATTAACGTGTCCCCACCATCTAAGGCTAAATAATCAAAGGCCTTAGCACGGAACTCAGTCATTGCCTTATCATCCTCAGCATAGACCCAACGCGCACAAGAAACACTGGCGTTTTCGTAAATGCAATCTACTTTGTATTCATGTTTTAGACGGTGAGCCACTACATCAAACTGCAAAACCCCAACCGCACCTAAGATCAATTGATTACTATTTAGAGGACGGAAAACCTGTGTTGCCCCCTCTTCCGACAACTCGATTAGACCTTTAAGCAAGGCCTTACTCTTCAAGGGATCGCGCAAGCGGACCAAGCGGTATAATTCAGGAGCAAAATTGGGAATACCCGTAAATTTAAGCTGCTCCCCTTGTGTGAATGCATCACCAATCCGGATAGTGCCATGATTATGCAAACCGATGATATCACCAGCCAGTGCTATGTCAGTATGGGACCTATCCCCTGCCATAAAGGTCAGAGCGTTAGGTATCACGACTTCTTTACCAATTCGCAGGTGGTTCAGTTTCATACCTTTCTTGTATGTTCCCGAGCAGATACGCAAAAAAGCAATCCGGTCTCGGTGCTTAGGATCCATATTCGCCTGAATTTTAAATACAAAGCCTGTAAAAGCTTCCTCTTGAGGTGCCACACTTCTATCTTGGGTTGCACGAGGTTGTGGTCCTGGGGCATATTGCACGAAATCATCCAATAATTCTTTGATACCAAAATTATTGATCGCTGAACCGAAATAAACAGGCGTTAACCTTCCAGCCAAGTAATCTTCCAGATTAAACTCGTGCGATGCCCCTTTGACTAACTCGATTTCATCGCGTAACTCTTGTGCACTCTCACCCAATAACTCATCCAATTGGGGATTATTAATCCCTTTGATCTGCAAGGCTTCTTGCTTTTGTGCATTTTTACCATGTTGGTAAAGATAAACTATATCCTCGTAGCGATGATAAATGCCCTTAAAACGCTTACCCATGCCTACAGGCCAGGTGATCGGTGCACATTGGATACCTAAGACGGATTCCACTTCATCGAGCAAATCGATAGGCTCTCGGCCCTCACGGTCTAATTTGTTAATAAAGGTCATAATGGGCGTATCACGCAGACGACAGACTTCCATTAGCTTAACGGTTCTATCCTCAACGCCTTTGGCCACGTCGATAACCATTAACGCGGAATCAACAGCAGTTAATGTACGGTAGGTATCCTCAGAGAAGTCTTCATGACCTGGGGTATCTAGGAGATTCATAACATGTTGATTATGTACAAATTGCATCACAGAGGTAGTTATTGATATCCCCCGCTCCTTCTCCATTTCCATCCAATCTGAAGTCGCATGACGATCAGCTTTACGGCCTTTAACTGTTCCAGCGAGCTGAATTGCACCTCCAAATAGCAACAATTTTTCCGTAACCGTTGTTTTACCAGCGTCGGGGTGGGAAATAATGGCGAAGGTACGCCTTTTATTAAAGTCTTGATAAAAATCAGACATAAAGCTCTCAATATCGATTGAATTTGGTGAATTCTAAGCGAAAAGCTACAAAAACTAAAGGTTGTTCAGTAATTCTCCGTTTGTAATTGGATTACAGCTCCGATACAACCAAAGATCCCTGGATACCGTGCATAAAGCACGGTAGGTTGGGGGAGTGTGCACGGTAGATTGGGGAGTGTGCTCGGTAGATTGCGGAGTGTGCAGGGCTGGGGAGTGTGCTCGGTAGGTAGGCGCGTAGCGCCTACGTTCCGCGGCCGAAGGTCCGCGGAATCCAGACGATGTTTAATCGAGATTGGAGCTGGATTCCAACTACAAATTGGGAATTGCTGACGGTCGTTATAAATAAGAACGTTCTGTGGTGATTTAAATTGATTCATGTATACTCAAAAACAGCAGTATAAAAAATTAAAGGATTTAATTTTTTTAAACAGGAGTTAGCCATGCGATCTCACTACTTTATTGCTTCCCTAGTTTTAATTCCCTTTTGCGCTTATGCACAAGCAAATCCTGATGCAAAAACTAGATTATCTTATACCCAACCCGTCAATGAATTTACCACAATTAAATCATACTCTAATGATGTAAAACCGCTAAGCGCTCTTAGTAATACAGCAAGAACAACGGATTACCCAACACAGATTATTAGAACACAGGGTGACCTCGAAGGGATGGAGTTGGATTGCGATCAAGTAAATGCAACCATAGAAAATACTCTAATTAAACATATTAATAAGGAGCAGTTTGCCTACAATACCCTAGTTGCCTGTAACTATGATCCAGATACTCATTACGCTACTCAATATCTAATTAACAGTTATTTTGACCCCTTAAATGATAAAGCAATTGAGGATCTTAAGACCTATATTGCAGAGTACAACGGCAGTGATTTGATGGGCACTAAAATGCAAATTGAGTCAGCTAAGGGTGTTATTATTGCATTGAATATCGCAGCTGGAACCAAGAAAAATCCCGAACACCCCCCGTTTATGCAATATCGTCAAGATCATAGTAATTATTTCTTCAAGAGTAATTACGAGATGAAAAACGTCTTATTGGATGATGTGTATCAAAATTTCTATTCTGATGATCCCGAAAAAATTCTGCCTTTCCTCGACCGCTGGCTTTTTCCTAAGGCGGGCACCTCGTATGCAGCTGTTTTAAGGGATGCTAATTATGTGGAATTACAGCCAGAGCGGATATTTTTGATGGAAAAAACTGGGGATATTTTCATCTCTAAACTGCGCTATTATTACACCCACTCTTGTTTGGGGCATAGTAATCACCGTTGTTTAAAATCTTAAGAGGTAGGTTGGGTTACAACCCAACACCCAGCTAATCACGCTCCAGTGCTTGATATAGACTGTACTATTGATGAGTGATTTTGTTGGGTTACAACCCAACCTACTGCCTATATTTTTTTGGAAGTAATCTGATTTTTACCGCGTCGTTTCGACTCGTACAACAACTTATCGGCAACAAATAGCACACTTTGTACATCCTCAGTATTAGCTGGCTCCACGCACAATACCCCCATGCTTAAACTGGCCATTCTATGCTGGTTATTTTTATCAAATTCATCACGTAGAGTTTTGCAGATGTGTAAGCATTTTTCCAAATCCATATTACTCATAATAGCAATGAATTCATCCCCCTAAACGAGCAACGATATCGTTTGACCGACTAGTTGATTTTTAACAATTTTATTTGAACAAACTCATGCCATCATCGCGCTCAGAGCCCGTCAGCTCACTGCGTTTCAGCTGTTGACCTAAGGCTAACAACACATCGGCAATACTAATTTCCTTTTCAGCCACAGACCTCATCCATCCCTCCCCTAACACTTCGGCCATACTGGTTTCATCAAAAGGCACTACAATACCTTCTTTTGTAGGGTCTGCATGCACTACAATGACGCTGTTAGCCAATACAACGAGTTGGTAATCACTAGGTGGGGTTGGAATATCAGCTGGAGAACTTTCAAAGAAAGCATTGTTATTGGACGATGTTGATGTACTTTGTGTTGCACTACTGGACTGACGCTCAACCCTTTGAATTGCCCATATAATTTCATGGTACTTATCTTTGTCCTCGTTGATAGTTCTCATAAAATTACCTTTTTTATAATCCGCACCAATCTTAATAAGTGCTTTACATGCAGGCAAATTATTTCTACGCAAGGCTGCCTCTAAAGGAGAGTCATTTTCATCAGGCTTGGAGTTAGGATTTACCTTAGCTTTAACCATAGCATCAAAAAAAGTCATATCAGTCTCACCAAAACTGGGCAATGCCATCAGGTAAGAAATACAAAAATTCGGTTGCTCTTTGTTAGCCAATTTTGATAGCAAAATATCAAACCCAGCTAGGTCTTTTATTCGTATAACTGTACAAAGCAATTGAGCAGCAAAATTTGAAGTACTATTTTTTTGCAAAAATCCGCGGCTTTCTGCTTGCTGTATTAAAAAAAGCAATCTATTGTGTTGAATCATTTTATCCATACCGCGCTCAACATGACTAAGCTCAGAAAACAACTGTTTAGCAACAGTTTCGTTATCAACTGTAGAGTCTGCAAACAATTTATAAACACATTGGTTATCAGAATACTCTGGTAGCGTTCTTATGTTAGTTAAGGTGCTAACTTGCAGTGTTTTTATTAAATAGGTAGCGGTATTGATGGCCGGTTTATCCAGACCTAATTCTTTATTTCTAAAACAATACTCTAGAACAGATCTCGCAATAAATATTTCTTCTGTAGTATTGACAGTGTGTCCTTTTTTCTTCCTCGAGCTATTCCCATAGTCAGGAACATAGTAGGTATCTTCATCATCGCTTTCCCACTTACTCGATGTTACCTGTGTTTTTACCTGATCAACCCAATGCAGTGCTCTGTAATTGGCACCAATATCAACTAGAGTCTTCATAGACTCAACTTGGTCAAAAGCCACAGCGACTCTAAATGCAATATCAAGACTAGAATGTTTAACTATGGCAAGTTCAGAACCAAATTTTTCCAACTCAGTCTCTAAAGTGTCTTCATCGTAAGCACTTCCGTCTGCAATCCCGATTAAAAAATCTACCAATGCACTGCTAGGTTCATTTTTATAACCGGCGTATTTGATTATTTTCTTAACTACTTCCGCTTTATTAACCATAATTGCACACCCTTTATTATTAGAGGCTATACCTTATTGAACTTGAGTAAACACGCAGACTGGTTGTGCAACATCTACCCGTTGAGCATCCTTATATTGCACTGAATTGATCTTTAACTTCAGCTCTGCATTATTCAATTCTAGGGTTATAAAATCCATGTCGATATTCATGGCCGTATCTATTGACTGGTTATGCTCTTCTTGCATATCAAATTTTTTGTCCACGGAAATTGATTTCAGTAAAAGCTTAGTCTTGTCTTCATTCCATTCAGCAGAGCGAATATCACTCGTAGCATAGGTAGAGGATAATCCAGTCTTTCCTGAAGTTGAGGTTGTCTCCATGGTGCCAATTGTCATTTCATCATTTTCGATACGAAGATAATCCCATGAATTTTCAATATGTAAGGTCATCTCATAGCCCATGCATTTTGCAGAAGTCCAAGTACCCGAAAAATCAGTATACTCTGGTGTTTTAGCTGTTGTGCTGTGCTGTGGGGTTATCGACTTTAGAAAAGGAGTTGCGTGTAGACTGGTGCTTAGGCCTAAAATAATGATCGCCATTAGGTTTTTGTTCATCTAATACTCCATGGTTTAATAAAAAAAACTAAGTGTGCGCAATTTATAGGCGCCGTAGCACATTGTCAACTTGGGAAGCGATTTTTTCGGGGTTAATTGAACCTGTCCTGAGGGCCAAATTTGGGCGCCATCTTTAGGTCAATGCATGACTCAGCAAGATTTTAATAATCTATAAAAAAGGTATCCCGGACCAAGCTTATTAGCATGGTCCGGGAAATTTCAGTTTTATTTCTCAATAAATTCCAATCCCTTATCAGCACGCTCAAAATAATTCACTACTTGTTCATCAGAAACAAGCGCAAGAGTTTGAGGATTCCAAATGGGATTTTTATCTTTATCGATTAACAAAGCCCTTACGCCCTCGTAAAAATCAGTACCACGCATAAAATGCCTGACCAGGTCATAATCCATCTTCAAACAGTCACCTAAGGATAAGCCTTTCGTTTTCTGTAGCTGCGCTAAGGTAATTTTCAAACTTAATGGGGCTTTTTTATCTAAAGCATTATCAACACCCATGGCCCAAGGACCTTCTGCTGTCTGTAACGAAGCTTTGATCAACTCAACCGTAGGCGGTGCAAAACAAACATCGATTAAGGGCTTAATCTGCGTTGAATACTCACTAGTAGGTGCGGCAAATGAATCTATACAAGCTTCAACCACCGCATGTGCATTACCACTCAAATCTCTAGACGCTAAGTCTTTCACAAAGGCTGACATTTGATCTGCAGGAATAAGTTGTTTAACTAAACCTGCTTTCATTGCATCTTCAGGACCTAAACGGTTTCCTGTTAGGCCAAGGTAGATTCCAAGGGAACCGGGACATCGATTTAGTAAATAGCTCGCACCAATATCAGGAAAGAATCCAATTGAGGTTTCAGGCATAGCAAATACAAATTCCTCACTGGCAATGGGGTAACTACCGTGCAAAGCCACCCCTACTCCGCCACCCATAGTCATTCCATTCATCAATGCGATATAGGGCTTACCGAAATGGTGAATAAAATGGTTAAGTCGGTATTCATGCCAGAAGAAGCTCAGTTGTTCTGGGTCTTGTGCCCTTCCTGTTGCATACAGCCAGCGCACATCCCCACCTGCACAAAAAGCATTTCCAGGCTTAGCACGAATAACCACGGCTTGAATGGCATTGTCCGTTTTCCATGCGCTCAATTGCTTTTGAATTGCTAAAATCATAGCTAAAGTTAATGCATTCAAAGCATCGGGTCTGTTTAATGTAATCAAACCCAGCTGACCCTCTGTGCTAAACAATACCTGGTCAGTCATGCTTACTCCCCTTTGAATTCAGCCTTACGTTTAGCAAGGAAGGCAGCAACACCCTCTTTTTTATCAGCGGTAGCGCATATTTTGGAAAAATGAACCGCCTCCAAATGCAAAGCATCGGTCAAGGACATGTCATATCCGTAATCAATAACTTCCATCACACTAGTAATCGCCAAAGGTGCCATACCGAGCACTAAACTCAAGAAAGCACGACCATGCTCCAGTAAATGCTCAGGCTCAACGACCTCACTCACCAATCCCCAATTAAGCGCAGTAGGTGCATCAATAAAACGACCGGTTAAACATAAATCTAGTGCACGGCCTTTACCCACTAAACGTGCTAAACGCTGAGTACCACCATAACCTGGGATCACCCCTAATTTCACTTCAGGCTGGCCAAATTGTGCTTTCGTTGCCGCGATTCGCATGGTTGCTGCTAGTGCCAACTCACAGCCACCACCAAAGGCAAAGCCATTAACTGCTGCAAGTGAGGGTTTACCCATAGTCTCAAGAAGACGAAACACGTCCTGACCATGACGAGCAAACTCATAGCCTGATTGCGCTGTACATTCTGCCAAGCGATTAATATCAGCACCGGCACAAAAAGCCTTTCCATTACCAGTAATCATTAATGCTTTCACTTTAGGATTGGTTTTCGCCGAATGAAATAATTCCTCCAACGCATTTAACAGCTCCGAACTTAGAGCATTAAACTTATCAGGTCTATTCATAATAAGGGTTAAAATACCATTACTATCCAACTCTTGTTCAACTAAATTCATTACAACTCCTCTTATGCAATAAAATACTCATTATCTAAACTGGCTTTGGCAATAATTTCACGCATGATTTCATTGGTTCCTTCCAGGATTTGATGAACTCTTAAATCTCTAAAAATTCGTTCGATTTGGTAATCCCTTAAATACCCATAACCCCCATGCAACTGCATGGCTTTATCACTAATTTGAAAGGCCACATCCGTGGCAAGTCGCTTAGCCATAGCACAATACATAGGCGCCATCGAATCGTTTTCATCGAGTGCAGAAGCTGCACGATAAACCATCAATCTAGCTGCTTCATAATCTGTTAACATATCCGCAAAATAAAAGCGTAATGCCTGTAAATGGGATAATTCCTTACCAAATTGTTTACGTTCATGCATGTAGGCTTGGGTTAAGCGTAAACAAGCAAGGGCACCTCCAAGTGAACATGAGGCGATATTGATACGTCCGCCATTTAAGGCATTAAGTGCGATTTTGAAGCCTGTACCCTCTTCACCTACACGATTGCTGACTGGAACCCGGCAGTTTTCAAAAAAAACCGTACTTGTAGGTTGACTACGCCAACCCATTTTCTTTTCCAACTTGCCAAAACTCAAACCAGGGGTGTTTTTTTCGATTAATAAACAACTAATTCCATGGTGCGAAGTATCCCCAGTTCTAACCATACACAGGTACACATCGCTAACTGACCCGCCAGAAATAAAGGCCTTTGCTCCGTTAAGTACATAGAAATCCCCATCACGCACTGCTTTAGTTTTCAATGAAGCAGCATCTGATCCTGAATCGGGCTCAGTAAGACAGTAACTAGCGATCACTTCCATTGAGGTCAGTTTTGGCCCCCAAAAACGACGTAATTCCGGATTCGCGTAGCGGTCAACCAAGGAAGTGACCATGTTATGGATTGAAAGATAAGCGCTAGTGGATACACAACCAGTTGCTAATTGTTCAAAGATTAGTGCAGCATCAAGACGCGTTAACTGGGCTCCACCTATGTCTTCACGGGCAATCATCCCGGCCATGCCAAGTTTGGCAGTGTCACGTAATACATCGATTGGAAAATGGCTGCTCTCATCCCAACTGTCAGCCATTGGGGCTAACCTGCTTTGCGCAAATTCAGCTGCCATCGCACGAAAGGCATTGTGTTCTTCTGTGAATTTAAAATCCATAGACCATCCTTAGAATGTTTATATAATACTGTGTTAATAGATGATATTATTGCGGATTTTTAGCGCCTGTGAAAGAAGAACAAGAATAATCACATGGAAACTTTAGCGCAACCTACATTTAAAAATAAAAATTCACTCACTGTTTTAAAAGATTATTTTGGCTTTGATTCATTTAGATCACCGCAAGAAGAAATCATTAATGATGTGTTAGCGGGGCATGATGTATTAGTACTGATGCCTACTGGTGGCGGCAAATCACTCTGTTACCAAATACCATCAATAGTCAGGCCAGGAGTGGGTATAGTAGTGTCTCCCTTAATTGCCTTAATGGAGGATCAAGTTGCGGCGCTAAGACTGCAAGGGATACGTGCGGCCTATTACAACTCGTCTTTGAGTAGTGAAGAAGCACGACAAGTTTTGGCTCAATTACATAATGAAGAGCTGGATTTATTATATATCGCCCCCGAGCGCTTGATCAGTTCAGCCTTTTTGGCTCGACTAGAAGAATGCCACATAGCGCTTTTTGCTATTGATGAAGCACATTGTATTTCGCAATGGGGACATGATTTCCGTCCTGAATATGCCGCTTTAGGCTTATTGAAAACACATTTTCCAGGAGTACCAATTATTGCTTTGACGGCTACTGCTGACAAGCAAACCCGACAGGATATCGTTGCAAAATTAAATTACCAACCCAAAAAATACGTGGCTTCTTTTAATCGACCCAACATTCATTACAAAGTAGTTCCAAAAGACAATGCAGCCAAGCAAATAAATCAATTCCTACAATCGGATGTGCAACAATCAGGAATTGTTTATTGCGGCACACGCACCAGTGTTGAGCGTTTAGCGGAAAAACTGCAAGAAATGGGATTTAAAGCACGTGCCTACCATGCCGGGCTTCCGCACAGTGAGCGTCGAGAAGTACAAACTTTATTTCGTCATGATCGTATTGATATAGTAGTTGCAACTATCGCCTTCGGTATGGGGATTGATAAACCCAATGTCCGCTTTGTTATTCACCACGATTTACCCAAAAACATTGAGGGCTATTATCAAGAGACGGGTCGAGCTGGACGTGATGGTCTTCCCGCACAAGCTTTGCTTCTTTATGATGCGGCAGATAGTGCGCGACTGCGCTCGTGGATAATCAACACACCATTAGACGAACAAAGGCGTGTGGAGACTAATAAATTAAACCATATGCTCGCATTTGCCGAAGCTACTCACTGCCGTCGACAAATTTTATTGCGTTATTTTGATGAACCCTGTGATACACAATGCCAATATTGCGATGTTTGTGAAAACCCACCACAAACAGCAGATGCTACTGAAGATGCACAAAAAATACTGTCCTGTATTTATCGTTTAAAACAAAGTTTTGGTTTAACCCACACTATTGAAGTGTTGCGTGGTGCAAGTAACGATAAAATTAAACAATTTGGTCACGAACAATTAACGACTTATGGAATTGGCAAAGACAAATCTGCCAACTATTGGAAACAACTTGCATGGCAACTCATACATAAGGACTATTGTCTTCAAGACATTGAACATTTTAATGTCTTAAAACTCACTGCCAAGGCTATACCATTACTAAAAGGTGAGGAAAAAATTTCATTAACCATCCCTAAAAATGACCTCAAGGGTAGTAAGAAGAAAAGCAAAGAACGCACGTCCGTTAAACCTAGCAACAGTCCGCTGTTTGAAGTGTTAAGAGCCTTAAGACGCAAACTTGCTGATGAAGAAAACAAACCCCCGTTTATGATATTTAGTGATGCCACGTTGCATGAAATGACGCAATCTAGGCCTAAAAATACGCGTGAATTATTAGATGTTTCTGGGGTTGGCCAACATAAACTGACCCATTACGGTCATCATTTCCTTAAAACTTTGAATGAATTTGAAGAAGCTTAATCTGACTTATTTTTATCCAAATATTCAAATAAAGGCACTAATTACTGCTAGAATTAGAGGTAATTGGAACTGAGGAGCAAAAAAATGAGAGCACTATCAGCCGGTCTTATTTTTTTAACCAGTTGTGCAACCTGGGCAGTTGATCGAGGTATCAATTACGATCCCGCACACAGCCAAGCCTATACTAGCGCGCAACTAAGCAATAATTTAGAGGGCATGAAACAGCAAGTTAAACTGGACATGACGACAGCACAACAAGCAGGTTTTCGCATAGTAAAAACCTTCTATTCGTTGTTATCAACAGTTGATGGAAAAAAAGAAACAACCATGGCTGATATCATTTGTCCTATGGGTATGCAAATGATGCTTGGTGTTTATGAATTTGATCCAGGAAAAGATAATTGCAGCAACTGGTGCGACATTGCCCGAGAAAAACAAGTGAAAGCGGCCATATCCAGTGTGCAAAAATACAATACCGGTGGAAAAAAATGCATCATTGGGATTGCCATAGGTAATGAAGACATCTATAACTGGAACTTTACCAGCCCTAATACCCATGTGCAGAAGAATCTGGCAGCAGATTTAGGCACTATTAAAGCCGCGCTGGGAGATCTAGTACCTGTTGGAACTGTACAGCAAGATGGAGCCTTGTTGCAGCTTGCCAAAAAGGATCCCTACGGTATTATTCCCAAACTTGATTACATCGGTGCCAATATTTATCCCTATTGGAGTGCAGAAAAACCTGATGTTACTGCTGCTCATCAAGAATTCACCAACCGCTATGAGGCAATAAAAAATCAATTTACTGGTAAAGAAATTATTGTGGGCGAGGAAGGTTGGCCAAGCCAGTTTAGTGCAGGTCAAAACCCCAATGCCTCTTTAGCTAGTGCTAAGGACTATTATGCATGGTGGCAAGGTAGAGCTGATGATTTTGATTCCTATTATTTTGGCCTATTTGATAAACAACCATCCAATGGTGACGCGGATAAATTTTTTGGCCTCTGTACCTATGATCGTAAAGACAAAGTGATCACCAATTGTGATTAAAAATCGATAGATTGTTGCTGAATCTAAGGCTTAATAATGTTCAGCAACAATCTAGATTACTGTATATACAGCCCCTTATTTGTCCCTTTTATTGCCTCTATATTTAATTATGATGCACATTTTGCTTTATTTGACAAAAATGATTATAATAAATTCATATGCCTACTAGGCTGTCAAACTTTTAAATGCTGGGGTTTACCATGAAAGAACCAAGCGATAGAAACATTGCCCAATTTGATGAAGAAGACGAAATACCTGTATTAAATCCCAATCACGATAAAATACACATTTTCGAATATGTGCAAGAAGAACCCTCGTTTTTAAAGCGCATGATGCAAGGAATAAAAAATCTAAGTTTCCCTCCCCCTGCTTTCACTAACTTCCTAGCCAACGTATTCGCCGTTATTCTTGGAATCGCCTCTTTAGGGCTATTATTGCCCCTGATTTTTAAATTAAAAGATATCTCCTACGAGATAGATCAAGAAAAAGAAGCCGCCCAATTTTATGTGGATGTTGAAAGAAGGATTGCGGCAGGCACCTTAACACCGCCCTCCGATCATCCCATTGAATTAAAATCTGACACCATTGGCTTCAATCATATCAATGATTACGTAATAAAAGATAAAATTATTTGGTACCGTCGCCAACAAGGATTGACTGGGACTGAAAATAAAGCCGGTGTATGGAAACCTATGTATTTTGATCAGGGTGAAGCAGGTCTTTATCCAGTTGAGATCACGGTTGACGGTGCTAATTTGAATGTCGTCGATCAAAACAAAGACGTGCACTACCGCAAGGTATTGCTGGAATCTAGAGGTCGGGTTTATGAAAATCCTGAACAATTTCAGATGGATGACCCAGAAATAAAACCTCATTTACCTGCCAGCTTTGCGCAAACAGATGACTACGTCGCAGTAGACATCACTCAAAAAGTAGACTGGCCAGTTGCTTGGTATAATTTCCCACTAATTAATCGATTTATTAATTTTTTCACTGGCGATCGCCTGAAGGCACAGGGTCATTTCGTAAATTCACATCGGGGACGCTACAACGACAACTATACTGATGCCAATAATAATGAGCATCCTACATCGGTTGGGGTGACAACTGGCTACGAAATGGCACCTAAAGGCACCGAGCTAATCAAATACGACCCTTGGGCACCTACCTGGTCAAAGATCCTCTATTATTTCCCTGAAACGGAAAAAGTGTCCCATGTCATGAAAAAACACGATGCCAGTGCCTCCTGTATTCTTGCTTTAGGCCATGAAATCAATAGAGAAACCGGTGAGGCTTCCTTAACTGTTCTCACTAACTTATGTGATATTGATATTTTAGGCGGTAATCCTATGCTTAAATACTCCTATCAAACTGAATTAAATGAGCAAAATGAACGCCCCAGTAATGATGTTCGTATTTTACCCGATAAAGTGGAGAACGAAGGTTGGGTAAAACATACTCTACCCGGTGATGCCAATACAGTATTCTATAACCAACCCACCATCATCCAAAAGCGTTGTGGCGAACGCCTGATACGCATAGGTGCACAACAGGATGGTGTTTTAGGCTATTTTGAGAAGGATCTTAAACCTGAGTCTGCTTGGGCATTTAAACCCTACAGCTTAACGGAAACCACTACCCCACTCCAACGCAATTTTACAAGTCGTGAAAATGTTGGAGTAATTGCTGGACAAGAACCACCAAAAAGTTTCAGAGGCTTATTTAACAAAGCACCCGTCAAAGTAGAGCATTTTGGCGAAAGAGCCTACCATTCTACTGTTAAAGTGGATATTGAAGGTAAAGAGTATGACTGTGCGCTACACAGACGCTGGGGATTAAAAACCTTCTTTGGTATGAAAGGTGATTATTATGAGCTTGTCGTACCCAAAGAAACCAAATTAGAAGGCGAGGCCCAACGCTTTTTTGGGAACAAGCGTGTGATACCCGTGAATGTCAATATAGAAAAAAATGAGAATGAAGAATCAATACGCATTGTACCAAGTTAAAAGGAAAACCCGGATTTCGCTAACGCTGCATCCAGGCTACGTTTTTTGATTTATCCTATTTATTACATGTAGCCTGCATGCAGCGACAGCGTAATCCGGGTTTCATTAATGTAAAATGGTTAGATATTGGAGCTTGGCGAATCCGGACTAGGACTTTCATCATCCAGTTCATCCGATACCTCTGGCGCACTGCGCGGTGTTTTAATAGAAGGTTTATCCCTAAAAATACCATTACGCTGTAAAGTACTACAAATAGTTTGTCCCACCCAAGCATCATCTTTGGTCGCCCTTTCCACCGGATTAAGATCCTCACCTACACTCGCTAAGATAACGTCAATGTAAGAATGGCAATCTTTATCATAGGGTCTATAAGTAACGGTTCTACTAAAAGATTCATAATGTTTTTTCAGTAAAATATCCATACTAATCATACTAACTAAGGTTTCTCCGGTACATTGTCGATGATAAACCTGGTCGGGTGATTTAATCTCAACTAAACTTGGCGATCCCAGTTCGATAGTAGTTTGTTCATTGTTTTTAACAAAGACCAGTGCAGTATGATGACCTTGATAGCCTTTTAAATTAGACGTTAAAAATTGGGCTTTAAATCCCATCATGTCGTAGGTTTGCATAGAATTCAAAAATTGCTTTTGCGCAGCAGCATCTTCGCCTACTAAGTCCTTTAGTACGGCTTGTCGTATTGTCGCAAGTTGGTCATTGTCCACATCATCTATCAAACTTTCAAACGAAGTCTTAATTTCAGTCAAACTAAAATTAAGCTGCCTATCTCGGCGATTTTCAAAAGCATTAAAGAATTGTAAAACTATTCCCACACCTACTAATATGCCGGTAAAAAAATAATTGGGTAATTCACGGAAGGTATCTAAATTATGAGGGTCGAGGAAAATTGTGCAGGCTACCATACTAAAGATGCCCAAAGGAATACTCACCAACAGAGCACAAGTAAATCCCAAGACCTGCAGTAAGGCGCGCTTAACTTTTTTGCTAAAATGTCCAACTTCCGACAGTACATAGAGGGTTTGATAATCTTTGTCTAACTGAGCTAGCAAGTCATTTAACTGGGTATTGTCCTTGCAAGTTAAGACTGCATTCATTGAGGCAACTAAGTTTCGTGTTTTAGCAATTAGTTCATCGGTGTCTTTGCCAGGCTTGGAACCTTCAAGGGCTTGATGAAGATTATAAAGGTAGAGTTTTGCTTCGGTAACACCTAATTGATCAATCTCTTTTTTTAATGCGCTTAAAGTCATGAAATAACCCCAAAATAAGGTCACTATAGATTATCAAATTTTAGCATATTTTTAATCAAAAAGAAATTTAAGTATACTTTTAAAGCAAATATGTATCGAACAGTACAAGCTTACACTTTATGCTGCAGCTGCTTTTGGGCCTGTGCAATAGCTTTGCGTATGGACTGGGCTTCTTCCGATTGAGGCGGTGCAATTGTTAACAAACGCTCCCAATAACTAATTGCTTTTTCGTACGACTCGCTCATGAAAGCATCCATAGCAAGCATCGCTAAGCCATCCGGTTGATTGGGGTTATTTTCGATTAGCTTATGCAGGATATTGCGTATTTTTGTATCGAATTTTTGACTATTTATCTGCCATAAGCAATGCGCATAATTGACTGCAAACTCTTCTTCATCAGGTTTGAAACCATAGGCTTTAGCAAAGGCTTCTTTAGCTTGCTCTAACTGGCCTTGATTAAGATACAAGCGCCCTAGTAAATACCAACCTTTAGCACTTTGAGGATCATCACTTAATTTTGCTCTGAGTTTATCAACCAGTTCTTGGGGATTTTTTAGAGATTTCAACATCTTTTGCGCAATCTCTTGGCGGTTATTTTGCTGGGTAAACTGCTGAAACTGCCTAAAACCACCCCAGTTATAATAACCAATTGCAACCACTACAAAGATTAATGGAATAATAACCAGCGATGCAAGGGTATGCCGACGCAAGGGATAAACAATCAACACACTGACCGCTAGCGTTAACAATGTCAGTAAACCTAACAACCACCATTCACTCATAAGATATCCGTTGAAAACAGGTTCGCCAAAAAATCACTAAACCTAGCATTAAAAACACAAAAGGACCAAACCACAGTAACCAAGTTGCTGCCTTCACTGGTGGTTTAAATAAAATGAAATCACCAAAGCGGGAAGTCAAATACTCATTAATTTCACTATCACTACGTCCCTCTTTTACTAATTCATAGACCTGCAGGCGTAAATCTTTAGCCAATTCGGCGTTTGAATCTGCCAAATCCTGGTTTTGACAGACAAGACAGCGTAAGTCTTTTAATAAATGATTAAACTGGGCTTCTTTTCGCGGGGAATCCAACGGATAAGTACTGTTCGCGTTTCCGAGAGCACTGTAAAAACCTATTAATCCAACAAAGAGTAGATGCAATAATCTCATGCTTGTTTCTCTAATTCTTGCATTAATGGTTGAATGGTTTTTAACCATACTTCCTCGGTCATAATGCCAACATGCCGGTAACGAATGATGCCCTTTTTATCGAGAATAAAGGTTTCAGGAGCACCATATACCCCTAAATCAATGGCTACCTTTCCTTGATTATCTTGCCCAATCAATTGGTAAGGATTACCCCAATGTGCCAACCACTCTTTGGCATCCTCTTTATTATCTTTGTAGTTAAGACCATAAATAACTACGCCTTCTCTAGCTAATTGCATCATAAAGGCCTGCTCATCAGTGCAGGCTTGACACCAGCTCGCCCATACATTCAGCAAAGTAACCTTGTGGGTTAAATTTTCACTATCAAAAAATCCTTGTTTCTCCTCTAGAGGCGGCAAACTAAATGGAGGTAGAGCCTTGCCTACCTGTACAGAGGGAAGATGGTGGGGATCTAATGACAGGCCTCGCCAAAGAAAAAAACTTAAAGCAAAAAATAAAAAAATGGGGATCAGACGCCAGTCGAGTTTACTCATCAACAAAGCTCCGGAACAGTTGCAGTTGCTTGACGTTTTTTCTGATAATACCTACGATCACTCAGTGCGCAAAAACCACCGAGTAAAATCATAAAACCACCCGCCCAAATCCAGCGTACAAACGGTTTATAATAGACTCGCACTGACCAAGAATTCGCATTTAACGGCTCACCTAGAGCCACGTATATGTCACGAAAAGGACTTACATCAATCGCCGCCTCAGACATAGCCATTTGCCCCACCGAATACAGTCTTTTTTCTGGATAGATCATATGTGCATTTCCAAAATGACTTATTTTAAACGCGGTTCTATGGCCTGTATAATTAGGACCTTCTAAATCGCTTTGGCTTACAAACTCGATAGTATAGCCCTGTAATTCCATGGATGAACCAGGATGCATTTCCACATCATCTTGAATCCCGTAGGCGGTAGACACTGCAATCCCAATAACGGTAGCTGCAACGCCACAATGGGCAAGAACCATACCCCAATAGGCTTGACCTACTTCTGCAAGACCACGATCAGTAATGCGTTTATACAAAGCCGTGAGAGTGGAGGAAAGTACCCAACACGCGAGCATTAAGCCAATTAAGGCTGACAGATTAACTTCAACTCGTGTACTCAATAATAGGCAAAAGGGAAAAACCAAACTGAACAAGAAGCTTTTATTAACCCGTTTAAACAGAGTCTGCCAGCTGTCACTATTCCATCGTAGGTGAATACCTAGACCCATTATTATTAGCATTGGAATCATTAAAGGCACGAAAACAGCATTAAAATAAGGCGCACCTACGGAAAGCTTGCCCAAACCTAAACCTTCAATCAAAAGCGGGTAAACCGTTCCCATCAGCACTGTCAGCATTATAACCACGAGAAACACATTATTTAGAAGCAGAGCACTATCACGTGACAGTGGGCTAGGTGGGTTACTACCTTGGAGAGTTTGCGCTCTAAATAAAAATAAAACTAAAGCCCCCCCTATAACAATTAAGAGAAACCCTAATATAAAGAGACCTCGTTGAGGGTCAACAGCAAAAGCATGCACCGACGTTAAAACACCTGAACGGACCAAAAATGTTCCAATTAAACTCAGAGAAAATGCCGCAATCGCCAATAACATAGTCCAGGCTTTAAATTGTTGACGTTGTTCAGTCACCGCTAAAGAATGAATGAGAGCAGTTCCGACCAACCACGGCATAAAGGAAGCATTTTCAACCGGATCCCAAAACCACCAACCACCCCAGCCTAATTCTCTATAAGCCCACCAACTACCTAAGGTGATACCTGTGGTCAAAAAACACCAAGCAGCTAAAGTCCATGGTCTTGTCCATTTAGACCAACTGGCTTCAACTTTTCCACCCCATAAAGCAGCAATTGCAAATGCGAAAGCTACGGAAAAACCCACATAGCCCATATATAACATTGGCGGGTGAAAGAGAAATCCGGGGTCTTGCAGCAAAGGATTTAAGTCACGTCCCTGCGTGTGTAAGACTTGAAATTGACGTAAAAAGGGATTGGAAGTTGTCAGTAAAAATAAAATAAACCCTACACTTAACCCACCTAAAACTACTAAAACTCTAGTCCGCATCTCCCTTTCGAGACTCGAACTTAATAAGGCAACTAAAATCATCCAAAAACTGAGAATAGCAACCCAAAGCAACATCGATCCTTCATGTCCACCCCAGACAGCACATAGTTTGTAAAACCACGGCAGCGAAAGGCTAGAGTTATTCATCACATAAATGACGGAAAAATCATCGGTTAAAAAACAAAAAGTTAAACAAAGATAGGTTACAGCCACGAAAACAAATTGTAATCCCACATAATATTGCGCAGCATCCATCAGGTCATCGCGTTTAAGCTGCAAACCCATAAAGGGAATCAAGGTCAGAGCTACAGAAGCAATTAAAGCCAAAATTAATGAGAAAAGCCCTATTTCTGCAATCATGCTTTCCCCTTTTTCAACAATGAGGCTTTAACTTCTGGGGGCATATAATTAGCATCGTGTTTAGCCAACACTTGGGTTGCGCGAAAGTGCTGTTTATCGATAACTACCCCTTCGGCAACTATACCCTGCCCTTCTCGAAATAGATCCGGCAAAATGCCTGTGTAGGTCACTTGAATGGTTTTACCAAAATCAGTGATATTAAAGTGCACCTCTAAGCCCTGCTGGGCGCGTACGATACTCCCCTTTTCAACCATACCACCAGCGCGGATGCTATGTTGCAAAGGAGCCTCCCCTGCCGCGATTTGCGTGGGGGTATAAAACAAACTAATGTTTTGTCGCAAAGCATATAAAACCAGTCCAATCACTAGTGATAAGATAGCTATGATGAACAATACCATCATTAATTTACGTTTTCTTACTGCGTTCATCTGCCCTTTTTAAACCATTGTTGCAGTTTTTGACGAGTACGCCTTTGCTGCCATTTAATTCCGAAATAATTCAGCGCAAGTACTAAACAAACCAAACCATAGGCTGACCACACATAATCAGCATAGCCACCCATTGCTAACCATTGTGTTAATTGATTCATTGGAACTCTTCCTCAAAGTGTTCTTTTACCCAGGTTTGTTTGCGTTCCCGCAGCAGGAGTTCATTGCGAGCACGCTCTAAAATCACCCAAATGCTGTAAAGAAAAAACCCTGCTAAGCACAGTAGTAAAGGATATAACATAGACTGATCAATTTTAGGTTTAGCAAAGGCCGATATAGTTGCGCCCTGATGAAGAGTATTCCACCAGTAAACTGAATAATGGATGATCGGCAAATCTATTAGTCCAACGAGAGTTAAGATAGCAATAATTTTATCGCCGGCCTCTTTATTTTTAACAGCTTGATGCGTTGCTAAAATAGCCGCGTACAGTAATAAAAGCACCAATTCAGAGGTGAGACGTGCATCCCATACCCACCAAGCACCCCACATGGGCTTACCCCAAATACTACCCGTAATTAAGGCTAGAAAAGCCATACAGGCACCGAGTTGAGCCACTATGCCCAGTAGAAGTCCAGCAATTTTAATGCGCCAGACTAGTAATAACACTGCTAAAAAGCCCATCCAAGCGTACAGGGCCATCGATAAGAAAGCACTTGGTACATGGACATAAATAATACGGTACGCTTCACCTTGCTGGTAATCTGGCGGTGCAAAGGCAAGTCCCCAAATGATGCCGATGCTAAGTGCTATCAACGCACTCAAACCTATCCAAGGGTTAATACGGCCGATCAGGTTATAAAAGGTTTTTGGTGATGCAAGCTGATATAATAACTTCCACATAGGAAAATTGTCATTCAAAAAAAGAAGGGGATTTTACCACGCATTACTCTACATGGCTAATGCGTATTACTGCAGCTATTGCAAAGGGTAAAAAAGCCACAGCCATTAATGAAATCGCCAATAGCAAAGCTAAATACCCACTAACCGGTAATCCGTACATAGCGGCGGTAAGTGTACCGCTACCAAACATGAGTATTGGCAAGGTAAGCGGTAATAAAACCAACGCCATTAGCGCCCCACGTTGACTTATCCCTACTCCAAAGGTTGCAGCCAAAGCGCATAAAAAGAGTAAGGCTGGTGTGCCACATAAAAGACTGAGTAAGAGGATCCAGCTTTCCCAGGCAGTAAAAGAATACAAAATTGCGATTACAGGGCATAACATTACAAAGGGAATAACATTAACGAACCAATGCGCAAAGACTTTACCACTGACTAACAAATTGAGTGAATAACCGGAAAGTAACCACTGTTCAATAACCCCTTGATCATAGTCCTGTTGAAAAAGCCTTTCTGATGCAAGAAGCATGGACAGCAAAATAGCAATCCAAATTACTCCAGGCGCAATCATGCGGATGAAGGCAATCTCAGGCTTTAGAGTCAAGGGAAAGATAAAGAGAATCATTAGAAAAAACAGGCAGGTATTAAACAAAAAACGAATTTGGCGGCTAAGAATTAATAGTTCCCGGTGAAATTGTTGTTTGAATAGACTTAAGTTACTGTTCATAGGACATAGTCCTGATAATCATTAGCACTTAGTTGTATATCTTGATGGGAAGTTAGCACGACTGACCCGCCTTTTTTCCTATGCGATGCTATCTTATCCATTAGTACCTTTTGTGAGCTATCATCTAAAGCTACAAATGGCTCATCGAGTAGCCATAAGCGGGTTTCTTTCATCCAAAGACGCAACAAAGCGACCTGCCGGCATTGCCCTGCAGATAAAGTGCCACAGAGGGACTCTTGGTGGTTTTCCAAATTAAATACTGACAGCAATTGGCTCACTGTATTCTCATTCGCTGAGTAATGCAGATCAAAACGACAGTTTTCTGCCACCGTTAAGTAGGGATTTATGCCCGTTTTATGACCTACAAAACAGAGTTGTTGTTGATAGGCTTGAGGATTGTCTGAAAGCGCATGACCATTGAATACAATCTGACCTGTAGTAGGTTGGTAAAGACCTGCAAGTAATTTCAAGAGTGTGGTTTTGCCAGCACCATTAGCCCCACGAAGATGTAGGAGCCCACCGCTTTCTACTCGAAAACTTACTTGTGCAAGCAATACCTGGTCTGAATAGTCAAATTCAAGATCAATAACTTCTAACATAGGCCAATTAATAAACATTTAAAACGGAAGACTAACGAGAAATTGGCGATAAAACAAGTTTTTTATCTTTAAAGATATAACTACCCTTCAAACCGGTTTTCCAGGATAATCTCCTTTTATTTCTCTCAAGGTTAATTATGGAATTCTTAAGCCAATACGGTCTGTTTCTACTAAAATCCTTAACAGTGGTTATAGCCTGCCTAGTTGTCCTGGTCGCTTTTTTTGCCCTAAGTCGCAAACCCAGACCAAAATTACAAATCAATTCCCTCAATGAACAATACGATGATATCAATGCACGTATGACCAAAGAAATTCTCGGTAAAAAACCCGAAAAGAAGAAAAAGAAAAAAAACAAAGACGAACAGCCAAAACTTTATGTTATTGATTTTATTGGCGATATTAAAGCCTCACAAGTTGAACAGTTGCGCGATGAAGTGACAGCAACTCTAGCAATAGCTAAACCAGATGACGAGGTATTAGTAAGATTAGACAGTCCTGGCGGATCGGTAAACGGTTACGGGCTCGCAGCCTCACAATTACAACGCATACGCGATAGAAAAATACCTCTCACTGTTAGTATCGATAAGGTTGCCGCTAGTGGTGGATATTTAATGGCTTGTGTGGCCAATACCATTCTGGCGGCTCCTTTTGCCATTATTGGTTCTATCGGAGTGGTCGCTCAAATTCCTAATTTTCATAAATGGTTAAAGAAAAATAATATTGATATCGAGTTATTAACCGCGGGGGAATATAAGCGCACTTTAACTGTTCTCGGCGAAAACACAGAAAGTGGGAGAAGGAAATTCCAAGAAGATCTAGAGCTAATCCATACTGCATTCAGAAACTATGTCTTAAACAACCGCAAGCAACTTGATATTGATAAAGTTTCCACCGGTGAACACTGGCTAGCTACTGACGCCTTTGATTTAAAGCTTGTCGATAGACTAATTACCAGTGATGACTATTTAGTGAATAAAATGCAAAGTCACAAGGCTTTTACAATTGCCATGCAGTCTAAATCAACGCTAGCTAGCAAATTATTAAAGCCTGTCATGCGTTTAATGCATCCATGGGGTTAAAATAGTCTATAATTATAAAAAAACATGGGAGTATGTAATGAGCGATTTTAAATCTAAGCTACCCGATTTCAAAGAATTGTCCTCAATGACCGGAAAGTTATTTAAAGGAATTAAACAGAGTATTGATGAAATAGTCCATGATTATAAAGAGAAAAGAGCGGGCCAAGAGGAAGTAAAGCCTGCTGAGGAACCTGTAAAAACTGCAAAGAAAGAAACTCCTCCCCCTAAAGAATAAGATATCCGCTTCCTTCTTCCACAGGGAGAGGGAGCAGCTTTAAAATCGAGTCTTTAACTCTGCCTTTCAACTCGCTCTGGTCTTGTCAAACCGTATTTACGCATTTTCTCAACCAGCGTGGTTCTACGCATATTCAGGTAGCTTGCAGCATGGGCAACTACCCAGTCTGATTCATCCAAAGCCTGGCTTATTAAAGCCAGCTCTGTTTTCACCAAATGTTCTTTTAAATCGATACCGTCACTACTGGTAATAGGATCCTGACTAATTATCTGGAGCAAAGTTTCGCGTTCAGACCCTGTAGAGCCTACATCTGAGTAAATAGGCTTGAATTCATCTTGGAACCGGCGCGGCAGATCTTCTGTACAAACAATTCCATTAGGATAAAGTATTGAAAGCCGCTCTACCAAATTCGCTAACTCCCTTACGTTTCCGGGCCAAGAGTATTGACTTAAAGTCTCCATAGCATCAGGCATTAGCCTGACAATGGGTCGACCTTCGCCTTCTATTCGCGAAATGAGCTCATTAAACAGTAAAGCAACGTCTGAACTTCTATTTCTTAAAGGTGGCATTTCGATGGGAAACACATTCAGTCGGTAAAACAAATCTTCTCTAAATTTACCTTCGCTTATCGCTGTTTCTAAATTCCGATGTGTAGCAGCAATTATACGCACATTGACTTCAATGCTCTTATTAGATCCCACACGTTCAAAACAACGTTCCTGTAATACTCTTAATAATTTTACTTGCATAGCTAGTGGCATATCACCAATTTCATCAAGGAACAAAGTTCCACCGTTTGCTAACTCAAAACGACCCTGTCTTGATGTGATTGCGCCTGTAAAAGCCCCTTTTTCATGACCAAAGAGCTCGCTTTCGAGAAGCTCCCCAGGAATAGCACCGCAATTGATGGGTACAAACGGTTTGGCTGCGCGTGAGGATAGTGAATGAATATTCCTAGCTACAACTTCTTTACCAGTCCCGGATTCCCCTAAAACCAATACGCTAGCTTCGGTATCAGCTACTTGTTCAATCAATTTACGTACTTGGCGGATACTGTCACTATTACCCACTAAACTACGAAACAAAGGGGTTTTGTGGGTACTGGCGGTAATGAACTTCACTGCTTCCTTGGCAATTTGACAGCGATGCAATGCTTCAAGCATTTGAGAGTAGCTAAAAGGAAATGGAAGGCAGGCAACCACATTTCGGTCGGCGCATTGGTTTGTGTTTAAATTTTCGCCAATAACAAGAACAGGTACTCGTGGAAAGTTTTGCACTAATAAATCTAATTCCGCTAGAGTCTTATTGGGGGATATATTAGCACCTAAGATAATTATAAGTGGGTTTGGATTGGCAATGAGTTGCCAAGTAGAATATTGACTTACCTCAGTGTGTTCACCAATGAAATCAAAAATAGTGCGTAATTTTGTACAACGATCTTCTTTATCATCTATGATGTAAATCCTATCATTGCTACTCATAAACCCATCCTTACGCTTGAGTTGTTATCCTAAAGTATCGGATATGTACAAGATGACTGTCAAATATTTGGCATACTTTATTTTTTATACGCCATATTTTAGAGCAATGTAAATGACTAGCACTTTTAGTAATTATTTATCGATAGCAGACTACCTTCTCAAAAGCATTACACTGATTTCCGAAACACAGTTCTTGACTACCTATCGCCTTAGTAGCACCAACCTGCACCTCTTTTATAAACTTTTTTGCTTGCATAAAGCCCATACGACTACAGAACGAATTGGCAGCATGCGAGCCACAGCCCTTATTACGATCATAACACCAATCAATTCTATAACCATTAAACCTTGGACGTGCGAAACTTTTTTCTCGATAATGATAGGGTCTTGGCGGGTTATGTGACAGCCCAATAGCACAACCGATAGTCATGAAGCCATTACAACGCCAGCCTTTGCACTGGGCTTTTGTTGATAAATAATTGGTTAAGCCAACGTTATACGCTATAACATTTTGGCTGGAATAATCGTAACCTAGCATTTGGCAATATCTATTTGCAACCATTTTGCCACATTCTTTGCCATCAAAAGTACAATAATCTACACGTTCACCCAAAAAAGTAGGATGCCAAAAATTTCTAAATGCCTTGTTTTTCACAGCAGCAGCTTCAGCTTGCCCTAAAATGGCGCATAAAATAAAAAAAACAAGCTTAAACCTGCGGAAAATGATCATCTTAACAATCCTTTAAAGGCTAATAACTTATGTTAGCGTATGTAGGCCAGTACGCACAAGTCTGTTCAATAATTATAAGAGTTGCTCCTATCATCTGAGCATTAGAAGTTCAAAGTTTAATTATATGGGATTAGAAACATCGATAAAACGATGCTCAACAGCATAGAGACTCTCTAGATAGTCACCCAGCGCTTGTATACCAAGACGCTCTGTTGCATGATGACCACAGGCAAAATAATCAATTCCTAATTCTTTTGCTTGATAATACGTGCGTTCCGAAACTTCACCGCTAATATACGCATCAACACCAAGTTGCTTGGCATTGACAATATAGTCCTGAGCACCCCCGCTACACCAAGCAATAGTGCTAATGGGTCTATCGTGTCCAGCAATATACAGTGGTTTTCGGTCCAATTTCTTCTCTAAAAAGACAGAGAGTTGATTGCCAGATAGTGGTTTTGATAAGTTGCCAGACCAAAGAAGACTCTCATTGGTGCCAACTTTGTGCATTTGCACAGATTCAATCGCGAATAATTTAGCCAAGCAGGCGTTGTTTCCTAGATTAGGATGGCAATCCAAAGGGAGATGGTAGGCAAATAAATTTATGTTGTTATCTAATAGTTTGGCAATTCTTTGTCGCTTCATTCCAGTAATAACCGGATCTTCTCCACGCCAAAAATAACCATGATGGACTAACAAAGCATCTGCTTGCCAAGTAATGGCTTCTGAGATCACGTCTTCAGAAGCCGTTACTGCCGTACAAATGCGTTTGATTTGATCTTTACCCTCGATCTGCAAGCCATTAGGCGCATAATCACTAAAACGATCACAATTTAAAAAGCTCTGCAGATAGAGACTTAAATCAGAACGGCTAATCACCTTTCAGAAACTCGTCTAATATCAGCACCTAAAAGTGAAAGTTTTTCTTCAATACGTTCATACCCACGATCAACATGGTAGATGCGCTCAACGATAGTCTCACCTTCAGCTACTAGCCCTGCTAAAATCAAACTTGCAGAGGCACGTAAATCAGTAGCCATTACTGGTGCGCCAGTTAGCTTCTCAACGCCATTAATGATCGCAGTATTGCCATTTAACTGAATCTGCGCACCCATACGCTGTAATTCTTGAACGTGCATAAAGCGGTTTTCAAAAATTGTTTCGACTATGGTTGATGAACCTTCAGCTACAGCATTCATGGCCATAAATTGAGCTTGCATATCGGTTGCAAATGCTGGATATGGAGCTGTGGAGATATTAACTGCTTGTGGGCGTTTACCATGCATGTTCAAAGAAACCCAGTCTTCGCCTATAGTCAGCTCAGCACCAGCCTCTTCAAATTTACACAGTTGCGATAAGAGTGTATCAGGACGTACACGTTTGACCGTCACATGACCACGTGTCAAAGCACCAGCAGCTAAATAAGTACCGGCTTCAATCCTATCAGACATAACGGAATAAGTACCACCAGCTAAAGCCTCAACACCTTCAATTTCAATAGTAGAAGTCCCAGCACCAGAGATTTTCGCACCCATCTGAATTAAAAAGTTAGCTAAGTCGACAACTTCAGGTTCACGCGCTGCATTTTTAATAGTAGTGACGCCATCGGCAAGTGCCGCAGCCATCATGATATTTTCAGTACCAGTTACCGTTACTGTATCAAACATTAAACGGCGACCTTGTAAGCGTCCCTTTTTACAGCGGGCGTTGATATAGCCATTTTTAACAGTAATATCTGCTCCCATCGCTTTAAGAGCTTTGAGATGTAAATCAACAGGACGTGTTCCTATTGCACAGCCGCCAGGCAATGACACATCGGCCTTACCAAAGCGAGCCAACATGGGTCCCAACACTAAAATTGAGGCACGCATGGTTTTAACGAGATCGTAGGGGGCAACAAATTCGTTCACTTGGCTAGCATCGACTTGGACATTCATTTTTTCATCAACAATTAGATGAGCACCCAGTTGGCCGAGTAACTCCATCATAGTTGTGATGTCTTTAAGATGAGGGACATTCGAAATGGTAACATGGTCACTTGCCAGCAAACTGGCAGCCATGATAGGCAAAGCGGCATTTTTCGCACCAGAGATGACAACTTCACCACTCAAGGCCTTACCACCATTTATTAATAATTTATCCATTTTGCTTCCCCCATTCTTCTTTTGTCCATGTCTTCATGCTTAAGGCATGAAGCTTGCCGGTGGTAATTAAATCAGTAAGCTGTGCATAAACCCATTGTTGTCTCTTAACTTTTGGCATGCCTTCAAAGAGATCTGTCACTATAGTTAATTGGTATTGATACCCATCACCATCAACTTTGACATAAAATATTCCAGCAATTGCTTCTAATCGCTGCGCAATTTCTTCATTACATAACATAAAGTTAGCTCACTAATTGAAATAAATACAATTTTTTACTACTTGTAGTAACAAAATTTTCTAAAGTGGGTAATTCAGCACTCAAAAGGACAAAATGAGGCTGGTTTTTCTCATCGATAGGACCTAACGCATTATACAGGAATGGGTCTTGTTGCAAAGAGCTTTTACCGAACTTAAAATTATTACTGTTTAAACCAATCAATTCCGCAAAACGGCATTTGTATTGCGGGATTAAGCTGTTTCTAAAATTCCGTCTACACCACAAAATTGTGCTAAGGACTTTGTTTTTGGTGAAATCCCTATCACTTCAAAAATCTTATTATTTTTATTACACAATTTTCTAGCTTCAATTAACAGGGCAAGACCGGCGCTATCGCACTCGAGCACGTCACTTAAATCAAGACAAAACCTATCAGAGTCGCTGTTCATTAAAGCTGTGTAGAGCTTTTCACGAATTGCGACTACTGATTTGAAAGTAAGTTCTGAACCTGGTTTGAAATGAACTTGCTTCACAATTAGGCTGCCTTTTTTGATTGTTGTTTTTTCATTTGCTCAATGACATCATTGATGTTTGAGTTTTTTAGTGCTTGTGCAAATTGGGATCGGAAGCTCTGTAACAAACTCACACCCTCAACACTCATATCATAAATTTTCCATTGGCCTGATTTGGCAACCAAACTATAACTTAAGGGAATATTTTGACCTTGTGAGCGAACTATTACACTGTTAACGCGTATAAAACGACTACTCAATGAACCACGAACCGGTAGGAATTGAATGGTTTCATCAGAATACTCTGCCAATGGGCTTGAATAAGTGCGTATAACTAAACGAGTGAAGGCATCTGCAAATCGTGATTTCTCAGAAGCTGATGCTTTATTCCACGCTTGTCTTCCTAACACTGAACGGGACATACCTACAACATCAACATTAGGCAGTAGATTAGTTTCAACCGCTCTGTATATGATGCTTTGATTTGATTTTAGGCTCGATTTATTAGCCTTTAGAGTAGCAATAATCCCGTTAGCTGCATGCTCCAACATAGGAACAGGAGAGGTTTGTGCCACTAATGCTTGTGAGCCTGCTAAAGAAGCAGCTAGTAAAATAAATTTTAGAACTCTCATCTTTCACCTATTTTTTAATATTAAATAACAATTGTCCGATTAAGTTCTCAAGGATAATGGCCTCTTGAGTTTTAGCAATCACATCACCGTCCCTAAGATAAGGGTGATCGGAACTCTCTTCATCTTCAAACCCTGGAACAATACTAATATAATTTGATCCAAGCAAGCCTTCAGTTAAAATTCGTGCAGAGGAATCTTCAAAAGGAATTTTTTTATCACTGCGCAAGGTCATAGTCACTTTAGCATTAAGTTCGCCTGGTTGTAGTTCAATTCGGCTCACTTCACCAATTCGCACGCCAGCTATCGTTACTGGAGCCCTTACTTTCAAGCCCCCTATATCCGTAAAATCTGCGGTTATTTCATATCCTTGTTTAGAAAAGAGATCCGGAATACTGCTTACTTTCATCGCCATTACTAAAAAGGCCAATAATCCAAGCAGCATAAATACACCAACACTTATGTCTACATAGGGTTGTTTTTTCATTACCAATCTCCAATCATCATTGCTGTCAACAAAAAATCGAGCCCTAACACAGCAAGCGAGGAGTATACTACAGTTTTTGTCGTCGCTTGACTAATGCCCTCCGCTGTTGGGACGCATTCAAAACCTTGGTATACTGCTATCCAAGTTACTACAAAGGCAAAAACGATACTTTTAATAATTCCACTTAATATATCAAGTCGGAAATTAACGGCTGCCTGCATATTAGACCAGAAACTTCCCGCATCTACACCCAGCCAATCTACACCGATGAAATAACCGCCAAAAATTGCTACTGCTGAAAAAATTAAGGCTAGAACCGGTAAAGCAATAAATCCGGCAAGAAAACGGGGATAAATTACTCGACCTAAAGGATCAACTCCCATCATATCCATACTGGATAATTGTTCAGTTGCTTTCATCAAGCCAATTTCTGCAGTTAGTGCAGAACCGGCACGGCCAGCAAACAATAACGCACTGATAACTGGGCCTAATTCACGAGCTATACTTAGGGCCAACAATTGGCCTAGTTGACTGCCAGCACCAAACTTTTGTAAGGTGTGGTAACCCTGCAAACCAACAACCATACCTATAAATAACCCTGAAACAACAATGATTAAGCAAGAAAGAACACCCACAAAATATAGTTGGTAGCGTAATAAAGGCCAGAGTCTTGGCACATCAGGCTTCCTCACTAGCATGGTAAATAGAAAAAGCCCCGAGCTTCCTATTTGTTGCAGTATCTGAGAACCACGATTACCAAATCGCGCTAAGGTATCAAGCATCCAATAACTCCTCTGTGTAAGATCTCGCAGGATAATGAAATGGCACAACACCATCCGCTTCTCCATGCATAAATTGTTTTACTTGAGGCTCTGTCGATTGCTTCAACTCTGCAGGTGTACCCTGCCCTATCACTTTAGTACCGGATATGAGGTAAACATAGTCTGCTATTGAGCAAGTTTCCTCAACATCGTGAGAAACAATGATAGTAGTAGTTTGGAGAAGTTGGTTAAGACGCTTAATTAAACGCACTAAAACCCCCAAGGAGATAGGATCTTGTCCCGTAAAAGGTTCGTCATACATCATTAGTGCGGGATCTAAGGCAATCGTACGTGCTAAGGCTACCCTTCTGGCCATACCACCGGATAATTGGGCAGGCATTAATTCCGCAGCACCTCGTAAGCCGACTGCTTCTAGTTTCATTAGTACTATATCGCGTATCATAGAGGGCTTTAACTCAGTGTGTTCTCGTAAGGGGAAAGCGACATTGTCAAAGACAGAAAGATGGGTGAATAAAGCACTACTTTGGAATAAGAGACCCATATTACGTCGGGCAGCATACAAAGCTTTTCGTGATAACTCGTGTATGTTTTGACCGTTTACTAGAATAGTCCCAGAAGTTGGATATAATTGAGCACCAATTAAACGCAACAAGGTTGTCTTACCGGATCCACTAGGGCCCATAATAGCGGTAATTTTTCCGCGCGCGACGTTGATATCAACGCCATCGAAAATGCAGCGATCGCCTCGTGTAAAGATCAGATTTTTTATCTCAACCCAATTTTCCGACATGCTCTCATTTCCACTTATAATTAGATCTAGAAGTATATACTGTATCACTAAAAAAAGTGCGGTTTTTTATAGCATTTAAAGAAAAAAAGCTGATTTTACAAATGACTTTTCCCCGCCACAGCTCTTTTTATATAAAATTTGAACAAACTTGAATTTTTATGGGCAAATATAAATGCAATAAAATGAGCATTTAACATTCAAATTTACTCAGGTTTTAGCAAAAAAACAGCTAGCACGGAATGTCAGTTAGAAGTCATTTATCAATTTTGTTGCTTATGATAGAATACCAGAAATGAACTATACAAGCCAACATCCTATGAATTTCTGCACGCTAGGCCTTGCTGTCATTGAAACAGAAGCCCAAGCAATCTTCGAACTTACGCAAAAAATAGGTCCGGATTTCCAGCGAGCCTGCGAATTATTGCTTGCCTGTAAGGGGCGTATTGTTGTTACAGGTATGGGTAAATCCGGGCATATTGGAAAAAAATTAGCGTCTACCTTTTCAAGCACTGGCAGCCCCGCTTTTTTCATGCACCCTGGTGAAGCCAGCCACGGTGATTTGGGCATGATAACTCGGCAAGATATAGTGGTTGCCATTTCGCACTCCGGAAATACCCATGAATTAGTTACTCTCCTGCCTCTACTAAAACGCTTGGAAGTCCCTTTAATAAGTCTATCAGGCAATCAAGAATCCACTTTAGCAAATGCGGCTGATGTAAGCTTAGATGTCAGCATTAAACAAGAAGCTTGCCCGCTCGGTCTAGCACCAACCACTAGCACAACAGTAGCCTTGGTCATGGGTGATGCCTTAGCCATTGCCTTGTTACAGGCCAGGGGCTTTAGTGCAGAAGATTTCGCCCTTTCTCATCCTGGCGGTACTCTAGGCAAACGTCTTCTTCTTCATGTTGATGAGTTATGCCATTCGGGTGACCAACTACCGATTGTTAGTGAAAATGCAACGATTAGTGAAGCTCTTATAGAAGTGACTGCAAAAAAATTAGGTATGACTTGCGTAGTTGACAACCATGGTCACTTACAAGGCGTTTACACCGATGGCGATATACGCCGTACGTTAACCCAGCAATTTGACATCAATACTACTCCATTAAAACACGTGATAACACGCAACTGCCAAACCATCCATAAAGGGATGCTAGCAGCGGAAGCATTGGCAATAATGCAAAAACACAGTATAACTTCTTTGGTACTAGTCGATGAAAACAATAGACCGGAAGCAGTACTGCATCTTCATGATCTGTTAAAAGCAGGCGTTATTTAAATTAGAGGACCGCATGAACGAATTACTAGAAAAAGCAAAAAAAATTAAATGCCTAATTTGCGACGTCGACGGCGTTCTCAGTGACGGATTACTTTATATTGATAACCATGGCAACGAACTGAAAACTTTTCATGTTCAAGATGGTATGGGTCTTAAACTGCTGATGGCAATAGGTATAGAAGTAGCAGTAATTACCACTGCCCGTAATGCGGTTGTTGACCACAGAATGCAACAACTAGGCGTCACTCATTACTACAAAGGACAAGTAGATAAACGTGAAGCCTACCAACAACTTAAAAAAACCCTAGGCTTTGCAGATAACGAGTTTGCTTATATTGGTGATGACTTACCAGACCTACCAATCATTCAACAAGTTGGTCTTGGTGTTGCAGTAGCTAATGCAGTAAGCCAAGTGAAAGAATACGCTGATTGGCAAACTGAACAACCCGGGGGTCGTGGCGGAGTTCGCGAATTATGCGATTTAATCCTTACTGCCCAAAACAAAGTAGATGAAGCCTTGGCTGGTTACTTGAACCAATGAATAATGTCAAACAATCTCTTTGGCTACTGCTGACCTTACTGGCCTTGGCTTTTTCGGGCTGGTATTTCGTGCACAATCAAAAAGTAGGTCAATTAGATAAAGACACCTTGTCATCCACTGTCGATACGACTATTAGTCAATTGACGGTTCGTAAATACAATGCCGAAGGACAACTGATTAATTTATTAACCACCCCTGTTATGCAACATATACCTAAAGGGGATTTACACTTGATTGATAAGCCCCATATTGTGATTGCTCAACTAAACCAACCCGATTGGGAAATTAGCTCACTTAAAGCCAAATCCTTTGGCGGTGGAGAGAAAATAACTTTTATGGACAAAGTCATCGTTCATCAAAAATCCGGCGAAACCAGCCAAGAAAGCACACTAAAAACAGAGGAAGTAACCTACTTCCCTAAAGAAAACAAAGCGACAACCAATCTTTTTGTTACCTTCGAACAACCCGGAAATTTCATGCAATCCACTGGCATGAATGCCTATTTGGATGAGAAACGGGTAGAGTTACTTCACCAAGCTAGAGGTAGCTATGAACCTAAAAAAGGTTAAGTTTCTTTTTACTCTCGTTATACTAAGCCTAAGCCTTCCACTTTTTGCCTTGGATTCGGATAAGCAAGAGGTTATGCATGTTGTAGCTGACACGGCTTCTTTAAATCAGTCAAAACACCTTGGCACTTACAATGGCAATGTAGAATTCATTCAAGGTACTTCCAATTTACATGCAGCAAGAGCAGTCACTAAAGGCAACAACAAAAATCAATTGGACTTAGCCATTGCACACGGCGATAAGCAAAAACAGGCCCACTATTGGACTGAAACTGGACCAGGTAAGCCCCCTTTTCATGCCTATGCCAATACCATTCGTTACTTACCACTAAAACATCGTATTGAATTAATTGGCAACGCACGAGTTGTTCAAGGAACAAACTCACTATCCGCTGCTAAAATAATTTATGATACGATAAGTAAACATGTTACTTCTGAAAATGATGCTAGCACCAGAACAACAATAATCTATTATCCTGATAAGAAACCATCATGAATGAATTAAGGGTCATCAATTTAAAAAAATCTTTTAAATCAAGAACCGTTGTCAATGGCGTGAGTATTCATCTAAAAAGTGGTGAATGTGTTGGCCTACTCGGACCTAATGGTGCTGGAAAGACCACCTGTTTTTACATGATAGTCGGATTGCAAACCTGTGACGAAGGTACAATATTTTTAGATAATCAAGACATTACTCATTCTGCCATGCATCAAAGAGCACGCATGGGTATTAGTTATCTTCCTCAGGAAGCCTCAATTTTTCGCAAATTGACTGTTGAAGAAAACATTATGGCTATCCTGGAACTTAGACAAGATATTAATGACCAAGTACGAGAAGAAAAACTTGATTTACTCATGCAAGAATTTCATATCTCCCATTTAAAAAATAGCCTTGGGATGGCGCTGTCGGGTGGCGAAAGGCGGCGAGTTGAAATTGCGAGAGCTTTGGCTATTGAACCTTCTTTCATTTTACTCGATGAACCCTTTGCAGGTGTGGACCCTATTTCTGTAATTGACATTAAGAAGATTATTCAACACCTATGTAATAAAGGGATTGGTGTACTTATTACAGACCATAACGTTAGAGAAACCTTGGATATTTGTGAGCGCTCATACATTGTAAGTCAGGGGAAAATACTTTGTGAAGGAACTCCTGAAATTATTCTTGCTAATGAGCAAGTACGCGAAGTGTACTTGGGCGAGCACTTCTCTTTGTAGCGACCTATGATTTTAATTATTGATAATTACGACTCCTTTACCTACAACCTACTACAATATTTTCAATGTTTAGGCCAAGAGGTCGCTGTTCATAAACACGATCAAATTTCTATAGCAGATATTAGAAGCCTTGCGCCAAGTCATTTAGTTTTATCCCCTGGGCCAAAAGCTCCAGAAGATGCAGGTATTTCTTTAGAAGCTATCCAAACCCTACATAAAGAAATCCCAATCTTAGGTATTTGCTTAGGCCATCAATGCCTAGCGCAAGCTTTTGGTAGTTCAATTGTGCGGGCACCTGAAATTGTGCATGGTAAAACATCAAAGATTCTCCATAATTACCAAGGCTTATTCAAAAATATCCCTAATTACTTTAACGCTACCCGCTATCACTCCCTAGCAATAAAAGTGGAGACTTTAGCTCCCTGTTTTTCAATTGATGCCTGGGCAAACGAAACAATTATGGCAATTTCACATCGTCAATACCCTCTTTTTGGTCTACAATTTCATCCAGAAGCCATATTAAGTGAATTTGGTTTGCCACTATTAGAGAATTTCTTACACTATGAAGCCAAATCAACTCTTTGAACACCTAATTGCTAAAAACGATCTCAGTCCCTCGCAAATGCAGGAAGTGATTCATGCCTGCATGTCCGGTCAATTTAATGACTTACAAATAGCGACTTTTCTAGCTTTGATGCGCATGAAAGGGGAAAGTGTTGCGGAGCTCACTGCTGCCGCGCAAGTCATGCAGCATTTAGCACATCATCTTGATTTAGGTGTCGATGCTATTGATATTGTAGGGACAGGAGGGGATGGCAAAAATACCTTTAATATCTCAACAGCCGCAAGTTTTGTCGTTGCAGCAGCCGGAATTCCAGTTGCGAAACATGGTAACCGATCCGTATCGAGCCGCAGTGGTAGTGCTGATTTGTTGGAGAAGGCCGGTTTTGCACTCGCTCTAGAAGATGAAGCCATCCTTAGCTGTATACAAACTTGTAACTTAGCTTTTCTTTTTGCGCCCCATTACCATCCAGCTATGCAACATGCACGTCTTGCAAGACAGCAGCTAGGAATAAGAACCTTATTTAATCTGTTAGGTCCTCTAATCAATCCCACGCAGGTGAGAAGACAAGTGGTAGGCGTCTTTGCAAAAACCTGGCAGAAACCTGTTGCAACAGTACTTGCTAATTTAGGGAGTGTACGCTCCTTGGTAGTCAGCTCAGACGATGGTTTGGATGAAATTAGCATTGCTGCATCTACTGATGTACTCGAATATAATCAAGGAAGTTTTCGCCAATGGCAAATTAATCCTGCCGAATTTGGTATGCTCCATCCCTCTTTAGACCCTATTGTAGTTGAGTCTCCGGAGCAAAGTTTAACTTTAATCAATGAAGTTTTTGCTGGGCAAAAAGGCCCTGCTCGCGATATCGTTGTTCTCAATTCAGCAGCTACCCTTTATTGTGCTGTAGATACACAGAACTTTGCAGATGCTATAGAGCAAGCAAAAGCCGCAATCGACAGCGGCAAAGCAGCTAAATGTTTCGAAACCCTGCGCAACTTAACCCAAACTCTTAAGAAAGAATAAATAATGAATAGTATTTTGCATGATATAGCTCGGCACAAATCGACTGAAGTTGCAGTAGCAAAGCGCTTAAAACCCCTAGCCTTGCTGCAAGATCAACCTGTTACCAGCCGTAGGGATTTTATAGCTGCTCTGAGAAAACCAGGGGCAAAGCCTGAACCTGCCATCATAGCAGAGATTAAAAAAGCATCACCTAGCAAAGGTTTAATTCGAGCGGACTTTGATGTAGTAAAAACAGCCGAAGCCTATAGTCAAAATGGCGCTAGTTGTCTGTCTGTGCTTACAGATATCCAATTTTTTCAAGGCCATCCAGAGTATGTCGCACAAGCTAAAGCCTGTTGTCACCTTCCCATTTTGCGCAAAGATTTTATTATTGACCCTTACCAAATTCATGAGAGTTTGGCACTGGGTGCTGATTGCATCTTATTGATAGTCGCCTTACTGGATGATAGTCAATTACAAGATTTCGCTCAAACCGCAGATGCGCTTGGCATGGCAGTATTAGTAGAAAGCCATACTCATGAAGAATTAGAACGCGCACTACAGTTATCAACCCCTCTGATAGGGATTAATAACCGTAGCTTGCATACTTTCAAAACAAATATTCAACTAAGTATTGATTTAAAAAAGGAAGTGCCAACTGACCGCATTCTAATTACTGAAAGCGGAATCAACACGCGTGCCGACATAGAACTTATGCAATCGCAGGGTATCAATGCTTTTTTAATTGGTGAAAGCCTGATGCGTGCAAATGACATAGGCGCTGCATTGCAGCAATTGATGCAAAAAGATTAAACGCACAAGAGCAACTACTCAGGGATAGTGCCAGGATCATCCGGTACAGAGGGATCCTCTGGGCCTTCTGGACTCATAGGCTGCTCACTAGGCTCCTCAGGATACTCGTAAGGCTCGGCTGGAACCTCATAAGGCTGATCGGGTACTTCACTTGGCCCGTTTGGGATCTCTATAGGTTCTTCTAGCCGCTGACTATTCTTCACATTAAATCCTTTTAGTGTGCACTTGTTTAAATTATAGCAAAAAAATCGGGATTCATACTTCCGTTTATCAATCCTATATTGGAGAAACCCGAATTACGTTTTGGTAGGTTGGGTTATAACCCAACATGAGTCTTGATGGACAGAGAAGGATTTTTGTTGGGTTATAACCCAACCTACGTCACATGGTAACCCTTATTTTCGCGCACAATGCCCTGAACGAAGACAGGAGGGACTTATTTGTATCAACTAGATGAGTATGCCCTGTAACAGGTTTATTTGATAAGTTTAACATTGCTACTTATAATTTATTTCTACGGCTCTAATAATACCTACGAGGAGTTATTGAAATGGAATTTGATAAATCTGCGCAAGCACCCTTTAAAATGATCAAAGAAGTGAGCAATATCGATAAGGGTCTTGATTTTTTCGCTAAACATAAAGAACCATTCGTTGTCCGTAATGCTAAAGAGTTTACTTTAAGTATCAATAAGTTAGAGCAACTATTTGCAAGAGAACCTTCCGTTTTATCTTGGTATGAGACTGAAGAGGAATTATTTAATGAAAGTTATTCCCCAGGCAAAGAACTTCTCGATGACTGGAAAAATGGCAATTTACGATATAACATCGTCGATGCTCCAAACGAACATCTAGACCTACTACCCAAAAACTTACTTAAGAATGTTGGCAACCTTACCGAAAAAGGTCGTGATTATGCCATGTGCTATGCCTTAACCAAAGCAAACAACCTTACAAAATACCATGAGGATATTCTAGGCGATGGCTGGGTCTATTTGCTCTGCGGCCGCAAAACTTGGCATATTATCCCCACTGAAGAAATCGATTATTTAGCATCCCAAGGTATTTCTTTGCATGATATCAAAGAGTTTGAATTCACTGAGTTAGTTCAATTATTAAATAACAGACTCTGGGGTAAAATCTATATTACCGAAATGAATGCGCATGACTTTATCTATTTTCCACAAAAATGGGCCCATAGAGTGCAAACCTATGATAAAAGTTTTGGAATTTGTGGGTATACTGCTACCCAACCGGTGATAGACGCATCCATTTGTCCAATTGCCCTAAAATCAGAATTGTAAGGAAAACTATGAAGGTAGCTGTAATAACAGGTGCTGCAAGCGGTATAGGCCTAGCTTTAAGCGTTGTTTGCCTCCAAAGGGGTATGAAGGTAGTGTTAGTTGACAAAGATCAACCAAAACTGAAATCTGAGGCTGAACGGTTGCTGATGCAATACCCTAACAGGGTTCTTGATTTTACCTGTGATATCACGCAAACCTCTGAAGTAGAGCAACTAAGTCAGCGTATTTATGAACAAGTTGATCACATAGATTGGCTTTTCAACAATGCTGGGATCATAGGCTCCTTGGCGCCTATTTGGGAGTTAACTACCGAGCAAGTCGACCAAGTGATGAATGTCAATTTATATGGCATGCACAGAATGATCAGAGCCTTTATGCCTTTCTTGGCCCGTCAGGAATCAGGACATATCATTAATATTGCCAGTCTGTATGCCCTATGCTCAGGCTCACAAGTAGCAGCTTACTCTATGTCAAAACATGCTGTGCTCGCTTTATCTGAATCTTTACATTTTGATTTAGCGCGTATACAGAGCCCTATTAAAGTATCAGTTGTTTTTCCATCCTTTACGGATACTGCTTTGCTATCCACCAAAACTTCTGACATACCCAATACTTTCCACGAATCTTTAAATGCACTCTTATCTCATTCTCGTCCTGCGCCAGAAGTGGCTGAGCACATTGTACAGGAAGTTGAAAAAAATCGTTTTTATATTTTGCCTGATAAAGAAGTTAAAGCCTATGGTGAAGAACGAACACGTGCTGTGATAATGCAAGAGGATCCACATATTAATAACGTGGAAAAAATAATGAGTTCATTGATGAAACGTAAAAGAGCACTAAAGTAAATTCCAGATAGGCCTGGATTGCTCAATCCAGGCGCTAACCTAACGGTTCTTTTTCTTACCCAACATTGCCAATAGCTCACGTCTAAACATGTGATAATCCACTTCTAAGGCATGACGTCGGTTTGATTTAAAGCGGTAATGCGGGTTTTTTATCTCCTTTTCAATCCGCTTGGGTAAATCTGGGGGTCTCTTCAAAGTACCAGCAATTATTCGAGCAACAATTTTGGATTGATAGTCTGCTAATGGCCAAATACAACCTTGCGGCTGGCACAAACCAATAAAATACAATGATTCAAACTCAGGATGCATCATTTTACGGTACAAAGGGATTTTAGTTGATTTACTAAAGTCTATACAGTCCTTATCAAAAAAGGGAAAGCTGATTTTATAGCCAGTAGCAAAGATGACAGTATCATATTCAGCAGAGCTACCATCGGTAAAGTGTACAGTCTCGCCGTCAAAGCGCTCCATACCTGGTTTAGGTTGAATTTTACCATGACGAATAAAATACAAAAGCTCTGAATTGATGGTTGGGTGTATCTCAAGAGGCCCACAATCAGGTTTAGGTAATTTATATTTGGCATAACGCCCTTGCAAGCCCCTAATGACTAGGGCTATTAATTTCTGGCGAAACCAAGCCGGCATCCATTGAATTTTAGCTACCGCTACGTCAGTTGCTTTACCAAAAATAAACTTAGGAAAAATATGGTAACCTCGGCGCATACTCACTGCGGTGTTTTTGGCCACCCGAGAAATTTCTACAGCCAAGTCACAGGCAGAGTTACCACCGCCAACCACCAGAACACGCTTATTTTGATAAACAGAAGCCTTCTTATAGGCATGAGAATGACTAATTTCACCACTAAATTCACCTGGATAATTAGGCATAGCAGGATCCCAATGATGACCATTTGCTACTAGGACATAGTCAAATAATTCTTCATGTTGACCGTTTGCATCCTCAAAACGAACAATCCACTGATTTTGTTGCTCGGGCTTTACGTTTAATACACTAGTATTAAAGCGAATATATTGGTGTAAATTAAATTGGGTAGCATAACTGTTGAAATAATGCAGTAATTGCGAGTGAGAAGGATAATCTGCGTATTCAGCGGGCATAGGGAAGTCTTCAAACTCAGACCAGCGCTTAGAGCTAATAATGTGCGTAGTCTCATAAACACTTGAATGTTGATTTTCTTCGTTATAGACCCAATTACCGCCAATTTGACTATTTTTTTCAAACACTACTATATTAGTTAAACCCTGTTCCTGCAGGTTTTTAACCGCAGCGATACCGCTAGGACCTGCTCCAATTACGCAGATCTTCGGTAATGAAATGCCACTAGGCTTCCTTACTATTTGCATTTACTAACACCTTATCGACTTCTTTTAAAATCATTGCCTGAACTACCTCATCTTTATCAATAGTAAAGTGGTTAACATGTAGTTCTCTCATGTTTTGCACATTAATATTATCAATTTTAGTACTTGCTGCATTTACAGCACGAAGTTGTAGGCCACTGAACATAGGTACGTAACCGGGTTTGTATATGTTTAGAGCGTATTTAACATTACCAGGTACTGTTCTCACTGACACTGCATCAACGGTAATCAATAAATCGACAGGAATTCCAGCCCGATCGAGGTTCCTAGCTACTTTAATCTGTTCATTAGCACCTAGAGAATGCCCAATCAAGATAATCGGTCTTTCAGGATGCCTGTGCTTATAATTAACGATGGCCTTAGTCACATCTCCTCCCCGGTACCACATAGTGTTATGACCGGAAATTTTATGTTCCATTGCAATTCTATTTTGCGCCTGACGCATGCCAGTGCTAAACATACCCAAGCCACCTAACATAGAATAAACCTGACCCTCCTGTTTCATTTTTTTCTTGGTAGGAGCTACAGGTGCTATCGTTTTTTCAGGTTTATCACGCGTTAGTCCAGATAAATCCACACAACCAGCAAGACACAAGCTGAGTAGGGTTAAGCCTATAATTAGTTTCAGATTATTGTATTGTGTCATAATGATTGAGTTGCAAATAATTAGAAGAGAATGATAACTTAAAATTTTTTGATTTTATAGTCTGATTCAACGTAATTAAAGGTCGGAGCGAAAATCTTCACCGCGACCTTTAATTACGTTTTTGTTCCGAGTTTACCCACATTTCTCAACACTACCCAAATAACGCCCTTGTCCCCAAGGGATATATATCAATTGCAGAGCCTGCCATTGACTTTCCAACTCGACTTGTGTGGCCACTACTTGGATGTCCAGTGTTTTTGCCATTTCATTAAAGTAGTGAATGAAATATTGTTTACTCTCATTTTCATTAATGTCCTGAATCAGGCTACCGTGTAACTTCACATAATCGATGTGCAAATCACTGAGATAATGCAAAGGAGAGAAATGAGTGCCCACTCTGTCTACACCCATGTTGAAACCTAATTTTTTCACCTGTTTGGCAAATTGTTTCACCGCATCAAAATGAGAGATAACTAGTGACTCATCAATTTCCATCGCCAATTTACCAGCTAAACCCTTAGGCACACTCCTCAACTGCTGTAAATAGGACTCAAAATTCGCAGGGACTAGGAGTGTATCCGCCGAGATATTTAAAGCATGGCAGCCTTCATGGAGAGCCTCATTGTTAATGATAGTTTTAAGTACATAAGCGTCTAATAAATGAGCCATGCCCACTTTTTCTGCGATAGGCATAAAATACCCGGCACCCATTTCTTCGCCAGCGCTATCTTGGATTCGTACAAAGATCTCACTGTGCAAATTGCGTTTTCCATCAGTAACCACTTGCGAATAGAGGCTGACTTTATTTTCTTCCAAGGAGTATTTAATTTCTGCCATAGTAATGAGCTTGGGATATTTGAAGCTAGCATGCTCTTTTTGACAATAGAAAATACCGGTTTCACGTGCTTTTTTAACCGACACATCCACCAAAGACAGGAGATTGGATACTGATTGATGTAAGAAATAACCCACGGCTCCCATATGCGTTTTGCACATAGTGTGCTCACTAACCGCTTGACGCAGATTAATCTCAAAGTCTTTACACTCTTTTTCAAATACAGCGGCATCGCGCTCATTTGAGATTAACGCAAAGGTACTTCCATTAATCCTTGATAAAGTGACAACTGTAGATTGCGTCCAAAAGGATTTACAGGCCTTGGCCACGGCCAATACAACATTATCGCCATGTTGGTAACCCTGTTGTTGATTCAACTCATCCAAGCCGTCCAAAACAATCATTAACACGTAGCCTGGGACAAATTCATCTTCACTGTCCAAAATAGATGACAGCTGTTGCAAGAAATATCTTCTATTACTTAAGCCTGTTAGCGGATCTTGATAGACTTGAATTCTTAGTGTTTCAGCTTGCTGAACTTGTTCTTGGAATAAAGATTTAATTTTCATCGACATCTGGTTCATAGCAAGCGTGACTTGCCTTAACTCAGGGGTTTTAGGGATATTAGTTTCAATTGGGAATTCATGGTCCGAAATAGCCAAAGCTTGCGCAGTCACTCTTTTTAATGGACTTAATAAAAATTGAATAAAGGCATAGACGAGGCTTACAGCAATTACAGCGAACAAGAGGTAGCCTTTTACCATTCCCACGGCATTACGCCATAAAGAAACATAAGCATAGCTAGGATCGGTAGTTACGAAGACAACACCAGCTTGCATCCAACCATCCATTACTAAAGACGATTTCTCAGTGGCAGGGAATTGAATCAAATGGATAAACCAGGCAGGAACGTTTGTTTCTTGCGGTGGACCCTTCTTAGAAACAATAATCTTTCCTTTGATGTCTTTAATCTGAATAGATGAAAAATAACCTCGATCAAAGACTGCCTGCGACATTGCATTCATACTTGGAAGGTCATGACGCACCAAGGATTGCGATAAAGAAAGACCCAAGGAGGTTGCAGTATCCTGGGCATTGCTCTCTATCTGTGCAATGAAAAAATTTCTCGCGTTATTCATGGTAATGACATAAGTACCAATAAATACTATAAACAACATGAATAACACACCCAGAGCCATTTTCTTTATAAGTGTCATGGTTATATCACCTTATTGTTGCATACGTTTTATAACATTATCCCATTGTCCAATATTGTTGGATTGACCAACAAGTGAGCTTTGGCCACGCTGTCTAGCGAGCCATAGCCCATCGCCATTAAAGCTATAAACTGGTTTAAGATCTGGTCTTTTTGATGCCGGTAAAATGTCACTTTCTAAGCTGTCTAAAATTAAAGGTTCCACCTCAGGTGTGGCGTAATATGACAATACCATATGTGCTTGGTTTAATTTTAGTGAAGTAACGTAGGTAATACGCAATTGATCGGAAGGAACACCTAAGGCAAGTAGTGTAAAGTACTTGATAATCGCGAAGTCCTCGCAATCCCCCCCTCCTTCGTCAATGAATTCATCAGGTGATTCCCAATAATCCTCAACTCCATGACTCTCCATATCGGTCTCATACCTGAATAAATTAAAAAAAGCATTAACCTTTTCCAACTGTTCTTTAACGGGTTTACCTTGCTGACTGGTAATAAGTGCGGCCCAGGCTTTATATCTTTTTTGGGCATCCCCTTTAGAACTTTGCTCTAATTGTTTGATTTTTTCAACACTAATCGATGGAGAAGCCTGCATGGTCGGGATAATTGAGTAAAAAAGTGTCAAGCATATGGCCATAACTATCAGCGATGTGCTTTTATTTTGGATATCGGTTTTTTGCCGTTTAAACAGCTTAAACATGAGCCAATTCCTGCAATGAGTTGACTAAGCAGATACAACCCCTAATTCCATGCTTATTCTCAAGTATAGCTTAAGTTTAGTACCTAGAATTTACGCTTTGCCGTAGGTTGGGTCATTACGCGCTAGATCAGTGCTAGAACCAAAGTTCTCCAGGACGGGGTGGTAAAACGCGCTTTCGCCATCCCTGGCACGCTCTCGAAAAACATCGTGTTTTTCGAAGGTTTTACCACCCCGTCCTGGAGAACTTTGGTTCTTGGAAATTCTGTGCGGCGAGGTTGATTGGTGATGAAAATTGTGGCACGGAACAGGCTCCCTTCTCCCTTTTTTAAGGGAGAAGGGTTGGGGATGAGGGTTTCTTGTCAGGTGGCACAATCTCTCGGCAATCGGGTTTAGCCTAGGGTCGTTTTAAGCTGTTGGGCTTCGCAAGCTCAGCACTAACCTAAAAAAAATCGTAGGGATCACTCAGGTCGCGCCCCATCCTACGGCAATAACCAATCAAATGGTATATAATATAACCATTAATTGCATTTATTATCACCATCCTTCGAAAATACTCTTATTTTAAGGTTATTGAGAACAGAGAGATATCTATGTCAGCAAGTAACGAAGAACTAAAAGGTCTATTTGATAGCTGGCGCAAAGACAAATCTACCGCAGAAAAGGCTTATCTCGATTCGGCACACCTGTTAAATGATTACCTTAAGGGGGTCGCAGGCATCCCAGTTATTCAAACCGAACTTGCAAATGCAAATTCCCCGCAATTCAAAGCTCTTGATAAGCATGCAAAACGTACCTTGGGCGCAATAGTTTTATGTAAATTACAAATAGATAAAACTTTAAATGGTATGACTGATAAAGAAAGCACCGAGGCACAATTATTGAAGGGATTAGGTGATATTCTAACTAAAGGCTACGATGATCCCAAGAGTTTAACGGGCAATCTAGAAATCCTTTTTAAGAACGCTAACCAACTACTCGCAATGCCGGCAGAGGATTATGAGGATAAACAACAAACTCAGGCTTTGTGCACCACTCTCTTCACCATGTTACAAATCCTCAATGTTACCCTTGGTACCCTTGGTAGATTTCAAAAAATGGCAGTTGCTGCCACGGGAGTTAATTTAGCTGAAATTAATACTAATATCGCCGTCATGTTACAAAAAACCGCCGAAAAAATTAAGGAGCTAGATGGACCAGTACAGCAGAAAGCTGACTCTACTCAACCCAAACAGAAATCGACACAAGAGCTCTATAACCAACGATTTTTGCAAATAGTATCTCAAAATCAGCAATCTCCCAAAGAGACAAGCCAAGCGCTACTCACTGAAATGAAAGCCAGCACTGCAGATTTGACGTCTGTTATTGATGGGCATGAGGAAAGAAGCGCTAAAAAACAAAAAACTACAGAACAACGTCAACAAGTTGCTGAATTACTCAGTGCTTTCGTTGAAAACGACAAACAAGAGAATAGAGCCTATTTCACCGATCTCATAAAAAAATACCCTGAAGCCTATCAATTGGTATTGGCGCAAAGTACCGATCAGAAGAAAGATATACTGCCAAAAGACCCAAACCAGCAGCCAGAAGCAAGCTGGGTTGCATCAGGCCAATATGCCGTAAGTCTTGCCTCATCGTGGCTTGTTAATCCCTGGCGAAAATTAGCTCCCCAAGCAGCCCAAGACTTTGTACTCAGCTACGCCCCTGACACGAAAGACAGTGAAAACAAACGTGTTTTACAGGAATTAGCAAGGAATTGTGTTGCCGACCTCGATAAGCAGCTGGCTACCATAGCAGCGAATGAACAAGAAACGTTTAACAAAGTTGCAAATGGGGACCCAGAGTTGGCACGCAAATTAGCCGCTGAACCTATAGAGAATTTGCAAGCCCTACGCGACAACAATATAGCTGTCCAAAAAGTGCTAGAAGATTACACCCAATTATATACAGAGATTGAGGGGAGTTCTGCTAGTATCGATGAACTGATCGATAAAAATAACGGCCCCCTAGTTAAAATATCTAATTTTTTTGCCAAGTTTGCAGATATTTTCAAATCCAATTCCGCACAAATTATTGACAATCTTCAAGAGATTAAAGCGCAATTAAAAGAATTAGAAGGTACATTAAATAAAAACAAAACCCCTGAAGAGCTCGTAAAATCAAAAGCAGGTTTAGCTGATGATACAAAAGCAAAATTACAATCCCTCAAGGACGGAGGATCCAAAAAAGAAACTGTCAAGTTAACAAGCGAACTTGCACAAGATCTAAAAGAACAGCTGAACAACGCAAAACAAGAGGGAGCGGTAGAAGCCACACCATCAGAAACAATCAAACCCAGCGCAGGCGGATAAAATAAAAACAGCGTAGCCCGGATGCAGCGCAGCGAAATCCGGGCTACATTTTTATTTTGGTTGTTTCCTAAATGACATTGCGATAAATTAACCTTCCGTTATTCCCCCAGAGAATCAATCCAAATTATGGTTGCCCAAGTTTTAGTAGTCACAGTCAGTCAACTCAACAAGCAGGTTAAAAGTTACCTTGAGAATGAACTGGGCACCATCCATGTTGAAGGTGAAATTTCTAATCTCAGCAAACCCGGATCAGGTCATTTTTACTTCACACTCAAAGATGCTGGCGCACAAATACGTTGTGTGTTTTTCAAAAACCGCCATTTTGGACCACTAGCTGGCAAACTTGCCGATGGACAAAAAATTGTAGCCAGTGGCAAATTAAGTCTTTACGAGGCTCGCGGTGATTACCAATTAATAGTTGAGCAAGTTACTGAAGCCGGATTGGGTGAACTGTATCAACGTTTTGAAGCGCTTAAAATTAAATTAGCCAGCGAAGGTTTATTTAACCCCGCACGCAAAAAAGCAATTCCCCTAATACCTCAAGCTATTGGTATAGTAACTTCCACCAATGCCGCAGCCCTTCGCGACATTCTAGCGACTTTGGCTCGTCGATACCCATTAGCTAAAATTTTTATCTATCCCAGTGAAGTACAAGGCGCTACAGCCCCACAACAGTTAATAAAGGCCCTGGAAAGAGCGAACGCCGATAAACGTTGCGATGTTTTGATTTTAGCGCGTGGTGGTGGTTCTATTGAGGATTTATGGGCATTTAATAATGAACAATTAGCGAGACAGATAGCTGCTAGCAATATACCTATCGTTTCAGGTGTAGGTCATGAGACTGATTTCACCATTGCTGATTTCGTGGCTGACTACAGGGCGGAAACACCTACTGCAGCTGCAACAGCGGTTACCCCTGATTGCCTGGAATTACTTAATTTATTAAACAATGCGTCCATGCGACTTCAAGCGGCTATTGAGAAAAAAACCGAAAGTTATTATTTGAAGCTTATGCATTTAATGGATAAAATTTCATCTCCAGAAAAAGCCATTTCCGCCTATTGGCAAACGCTCGATTATCTCGAGCGTCAACTGCAATCCAACATACTGCAAATTGTAGGTCAAAAGAAATACCACTTGCATCTATGCACCATGAAAATTCAGGCTCAAAACCCCCGAATATCCATTCAACAAACAAAAACAAAAGTACAACAGTTATCGGATCGACTCATTCAGCAAATTAGACTTAAATCCAACCAATTAAGGCATCAATTGACTGCAAATTTAGCAACTTTGCATGCCGTTAGTCCTTTAGCTACACTAGACAGGGGTTACGCTATCGCAACCCACAAAAACAAGGTACTGTATAGCACGGAAACTATAGAAATCGGAGATACTATTGACATCCGTTTAGCCAAAGGAAGTCTGGTGTGCGACGTTTCAAATATTAGGGATTGATATTTATGATTAAACTTTTTAAAAGCAGTTACGCAATTATTTTCTTACTTTTTTTTAGCCAAAGCTGTTCGTCAGCCTTACCTGAAAATCATTCAGTAAATGGTGGACTTACCATTATTCCTATTGATATCAAAAATAAACCAGAGGCTTATTTTCAGGACAAACGCATTCCGGTATTACCTAGTGTCAACCCAAGGCAATGGTTGCTAGTGGTTGCAATTCCTCTGAATAGCAATGCCCCTGTTCAGTATTTGCAGTTAAAAAAACCTTTAAAGGGCTCTGTACCTTTTCAAGTAAGTGATAAGTTTTATACAACACAAGCTTTGAATATTAAAGATATCAGTAAAGTGGATCCGCTACCTGCAGATATGGAACGCATCAATCAAGAAAAGAAAAAACTGGATGAAATTTATGCCCAATATACGGATATGAATCCTTTTGAGAAGGCATACAATGCTCCGATTCGTGGCCCTATAAGCAGCCTTTTTGGTCTAAAAAGGCTTTACAATAATGAGCCACGAGATCCCCATTCAGGTCTGGATATCGCCGCAGCAGAGGCCATGCCTGTAGAAGCCGTGAATCAGGGCACTGTAGTTGAAACAGGTGATTATTTCTTTACCGGTAACACGGTCATTATTGACCACGGTATGGGTGTATTCTCACTTTACGCCCATTTGAGTGCAATTAAAGTGTCTATTGGCGATTCTATTAAACAAGGCCAGGTTATAGGGCTTGTGGGTATGACAGGAAGAGTAACCGGCCCACATCTTCATTGGACCATGGTAGTCAATCAAACCTTGGTTGATCCTCTGCTTTTCGTACCAATACGAAATATAGCAACTGCTCCTGCAGTTCAAGCTAAAAAACAGCAGCCCGCATGATTAACGAGCTTTTTAGCGGTATCAATCTGATTATTTCGCAAACGCAAAATAATTTACCAACTCTAGGAATCATTCTTTTGATTCCTTGGGTGGTGTTTATTATCACGCGCTTTATTAACCGAAGACTTTTATTATTAGGTATTATTCCAAGACGCCTTTATGGAATCAGTGGGATAGTCTTAGCCCCCCTTCTGCATGCCGATTTCAATCATCTATTTTTTAACTCAATTCCTTTAATAGTTCTGAGTAATTTTATTTTAGTGGATGGTCTGCACTATTATTTGATTGTTACCTTGCTCATCACTGTCATAAGTGGTTTAGCAATTTGGTGCTTTGCTAAACCTGGAGTGCATATTGGGGCAAGTGCGCTAGTAACCGGTTATTGGGGGTTTTTGATTAGTAATATTTATCAAAATGCGAGTGCAACTACTGTTATTTTAGGCATCCTCAGCCTCTATTATTTTGCTGGTATATTTTTTGGAATTTTCCCCAGTAAAAAAGGAGTTTCCTGGGAAGGACATTTGTTTGGTTTGCTAGCAGGTCTTTTAGTAAGTTGGATAATGCATAATCACGCCAATATATTTTTTATGCAAAATTTGATTTAATATCCTATAGAGGTCATGAATTATTCAATATAAACAATAGGATAGTTGTCGTCCCCGATTTATCAATGAGTCGGTGCGCTCCGTAGCGGGGCTGTACAACACCAGCCTATGTTAATTAATGCCGCTCATTAAATAGGCTAGAATGTTGACTCACACAGCCGCTTATCGCATTTAAAATTTCATCTTTATTAAGTAACTGTCCTGAACTATTAAACTTAAAGGAATCCATATACCGCTCCCCGCATTGAACAAATTTTTGTACATCTGGCGTATTAACTTTTTTGAGACATGAAATGTAAAACTTTAAATTGCCTACATATTCTGAATCGCTATTTTGAGATCTGGCTCTAGTGCTTTCAACACATTGCTTCACCTCAGGGGGCTGAATAGACAATCTCTTATCAACTGGGGTGGGTATTTTGACATTCAAAAGGGTTAACATAACTACAACAATACAGAAAAAAACCGGATAGAACAGATAGGTAATGCAGCATCGCCCTATACCGTGAGATTTAAGCGATTGGCCATTTAAACTATTGAATAAAGGTTTTTGATAAAATTGGAAAAGTAATAGTCCAATCCAACAGGTTGAAATTATAATCGTAGCCAGACGATTCATACTTTGCGATGGTATAAAAAATAGTGTCCAATAAATAAAAATGCAGACTAGAGTGCCAATAAAAAATGCCCTAAGAGCAAGATTCTTGCGTGAAAGTGCCTTGTAGTTTAGCGACAGCATTAATACTGCGGTTAAATTACACCATAAAAGTGCTAAGCCATAAAAAGCACTAAAAATCCCACCCAATATCGCTAAAACAATAAATGCTTTTTCGTTATAGTAAGCTATTTGTTTCATTCCTTGAATTCCTATGCCATTTAATTCAAAGTACAATCAGTTAAAACTATAGACAAACAAATTGATAAATCCACTAGTTTGCTCACCATTTATTCATAAGAAGCTGCGATTTCAATATTTACAGTGTATTTTCACCCTATCATTTGCGTATGCATTACAATCAAAACTTCGTGCCCTTTGGTAAACGGTGGATACGTCGCTACACTCCTTGGCCCAAAGGGGACATTTCAATTTTCCACTACAATACTGACCAACAACAGCTGCGCACAATATACCCACCATGCTATAATTTGAGCGCGCAGTCAAGATTTACAGTTATAATGGTTTCTAATTATGATACTAGAAGCGCTAAAAACGACCACTAACTATCTAGCCGACACCTACAAGCAGCTGACTCCTAGCGGGTTCATAAGTGAATTAAACGTAAAATACAAGCGCGATCTCCTAGCTAAAATCGGAACTATCCTAGCCAAACCCAATTTAACCGAAGACGACTACGCACAAGAACTCAAAACCCTCTTGGCCTCCAATTGGGATACCGTTAAAGCAACAGCCTTAAGCTACACCGCTCAACCGACAGACGAAGTCACACTGCTTTTGTGCGAAATAGCCACGTTTGTAGCAACCCGCTTAACCAAGCCACCTAAAACCATACTCTATCCAATAAACTGCTTAATGCCTGGCGTGGCTACCCTACGCAATGACATTGATGATGATGAACAAACCAATTCATTGGCAACAACTAACCTTAAAAAAGTACTATCTACCCATGTACTATCGGATTCTTGCAAATATCTTATCCCGGCTGACCAACTAGCCCACTTAATTGATTGTGACCGCACTAAGCGTTATAACCTTTACTACGATTACGAGTCGATGGAGCCTACTGAGACCCTAATTTCCAACTCAGAGCTGGAACGTTTAATCCAACACTCCCCCGACACCAAAGCACTAGCCGCCACACAAGAAAAAATCATCGCTTTACAAGAGGAAAGCCCCAGCCTCCTAGCTAAGCTCGAACGGCTAAATAGGCATCTGCAGAGTAACAGTTCGCATGGCGGAATTGGTCTGGCAGATAATGCCGCAACCGGAGCCTACCAACCCATCATTGATTTTTTTGATTTCTATAAAGATCTCACCGTAACCCAAAAAAACACCATACCTCACGCGGTTAAAATAGAGATTGACCTCCTCTACACCATGACAACGGATAGTACTGTTAATGTCAATGCAACAGCTAACCTTGCAACGTGTATCGGAACTCGCAGAGATAAACTACACCTGGCAATTGAATCCAACAAAGCAGTCCTTGAGGCAATAGTGATTGATGCCGCAACACTAACTACTTCCCTAACGACCGCTCAAAATACCTTAGCTGCACAAAAAAAGGCAATCGAACAGGGCGAATTCCAAGAAGGATGCGACAACCTCCCTTACAGCACCAGTTTGCTTAGAGCACTGAACGTAAAACCATCAGTAAAATCAGTGGCAGAATTGACTGAATTGATGAAACTACCTCTTGCTGATCTCAAAAACTTCTTTACCGATGAGACACTCATTGCCCAGGTAAGAGCACAGATTAACTCGATTGAAAACCTCGTTGTATCCCTCCACGAGACGCAAATAGGTAAAAAAGAGCTGCTTGTAGCGGCCTGTTCCAATCTAGCAATAACCCCAGCAGATTTGGGGGCTATACTAGTCACTTTTGAAGATGCTGAGCAATTAAACGAAGTGCTATTGGGGTTAAGGGATGTGATTGTATATCAGACCCTAAGAAATAAAAATAAGTTAAGCCTTATGCTTGCACACTTATCCCTCCCCCAGACGCGTATAGCTCTTGAAGCTCTGGAACGCTTTCTGCCAGGCATGATTAGTACAGCTCATGACTTTTATTATATCCTAAGGCATTTATCTCCAGAACAGTGCAGCCTTATTTTTGAAGCCAAAAAGTCCAGGTTATTAACGATGATTAATAACGCAGAGGACTTTAAGAACATTTTAGCGCATTTAACCCCAGAACAGCGCACTCTTATTTTTGAAGCAAAAAAAACCAGCTTGCCAGGTATGATTGACAATACATTAGAATTTAAGTCCATCATAAAATATTTATCCCAAGAACAACGTAACTTTATTTTTGAAGCCCAAAAAACCTCGCTGCCATGGATGATTTACACTGTGAGTGACTTTGAAAATACAGTAAGCTTTTTATCTTTTGAACAGCGTAGGTTTATTTTTGAAAAGGAAAAATACTATTTACCAACAATCATTCGCACAGTTGCTGAGTTTAATTTCGTTTTAGAATTACTATCCCCAGAACAACGTAACTTTATTTTTGAGGCCAAAAAAGCTTTTTTGCCTGGGATGATTAAATACGCTGAGGACCTAGAAGATATTGCAATGTATTTGTCCCCAAAGCAATTCGGCTTTATTTTTGAAGCCAAAAAATCGTCTTTGCCAGGGATGATTAGCACGATTGAGCACTTTAAACAAATTATAGTGCCTTTATCCGCAGAACAAAGAGACTTTATTTACGAAACAAAAAAAGCCGAATTGCCAGGAATGATTGGCAACGCAACTGAATTTAGATCCCTCTTAGAGCAATTATCCTTAGAAAAGCGCAGTTATATTTTTGAAGAAAAAAAAGCCACCTTACCAGGAATGATTGGCAACGCATATGACTTTATGGCAGTCTTAGAGTACTTATCCCTAGATCAGCGCAACGTTATTTTTGAAGCAAAAAAAAACGCCTTGCCGGCAATGATTAGCCACGCAACTGAGTTCATGGCCGTCTTAGCGCATTCATCCCCAGAGCAGCGCAACGTTATTTTTGAAGCAAAAAGAAACGCCTTGCCGGAAATGATTCGCTACGCAAATGAGTTCATGGCCGTCTTAGCGTATTTATCCCCAGAACAGCGCAGCATTATTTTTGAAGCAAAGAGAGCCGCCTTGCCAGCGATGATTAATGACGCAAAAGGTTTTATGGCCGTTTTAGCGCATTTATCTCCAGAACAGCGCAGCATTATTTTTGAAGCAAAGAGAGCCGCTTTACCAGCAATGGTTAATAACGCAACAGACCTTAAGGACGTTTTAGAGCATTTATCCACTGAACAACGCAGCTTAATTTTTGAAGTAAAAAAAGACACCTTACGCGGAATGATTGAAAATGCAGACGACTTTATTAAAATCCTGTCTAAGCTCTCAGTTGACCAAGCCAATACCCTTTGTGAAACCTTAAAAAACCCATTACCACAGTTTTTAAAAATACCCAAGCTGTTAACTAATACTTTAATGCGCTTAGATACAGCCGAAAATTTGATCGTAGTGTGCAAGAATTTAAAAGTAAATCTGCCCGACCTAATCCAAACCACGGAAGATTTGGCTGATTGTATGAAAGAGGCCTCCCCCACCGTGCACAGTTATTTGTTCGATAACATGAAAGATAAACTAGTGAACCCTGTCGACTCAACGCAGGATTTCAATAAAGTATTAACCTATTTATCAGTCGATGAACGTACTGAAGTTTTTGAGAAGAAACAGAAGGATTTACCCGACTTTATTATCTCAAGAAATAGTTTTGATCAAGCATTAGAATTCTTAAAGCCTGAGCAACAACTATTGATTTACAAGAGTTTGAAACAACAATTACCTAGCCCTAAATCAGTAATTATTCTCACAGACGCTTTGCTTGGAGTCCCGCATGCCTTTGTAAAGAATTCTCCCCATTTCAAAAAACAAGAGGAACTCATTGATTTATTAGTCGGTTGCAAGCCCTCAGATCGTGGCAATATTTTAAAAGAGGTTAAGGCTAAGGCCAGTTATGAGCTTATTAAGAATTTAGTCGATGCACTGCAGATAAGGTTGATGGCTAAACAGCATGATTTAAAGGCTAATATTCATGAGGTGTATAATAAGCATAGCTTTATACCGAGTCTGAGTGGATTGTTTGCTCACAAAAACAAAATTGTTAGTGGTGCAGATATTGGTAATTTTGCAGAGTATGCGAAGAAAGATATTACAGGGGCTAGTATGTTGACGCTGGTTGATTTGCTGGCTACGGTTAAACCTGTTAATGATGCGGATTTGCAAAGTGGCCTTGGGCTGGATTAGATAATTGATAGCGACAAAAATGGCGATTTGGAATTTTCCCCAGTAAAAAAGGTGTTTCATGGGAAGGACATTTGTTTGGTTTGCTAGCAGGTCTTTTAGTAAGTTGGATAATGCATAATCACGCCAATATTTTTTTTATGCAAAATTTGATTTAATATCCTATAGTTAAATATAATAATAGTGCTATTCTAACAATAATACATGACTGGGGAAGCTCAAATGCGCTCATTAAAAACTCTTTTTATAGCTAGTCTTTTGACTCTCCTCAGCACAGCAAGTTTTGCAGATGGCTGCTGTAAAACTATGGGCGGGATTAACTACTGTGATTCCTCAGCTGGTCGCCTAGTCTGTAAAAATGGTTTTTATTCTGCTTGTTATTGTACCCGCCATGCGGTAATGGACTTACAACTCTTACAAGGCTGTTGTTTGTGGAGAGGAGGCGTTCAACCCACATTAAACAGTTCAGGTCTCGTCGTTTGCAATGACGGTACTATTTCTGAAGAATGTACTCTACAAAATCCTCTAGAACGTATTTCTATTTGGTAATTGGCAATATCATTCTCAAATTTCTTGACGGGCTCCGCAACCTATACTTGGGCTTACTAGACCGATCCCGCTCAAGTATAGGGCTTGGATAGGTCTATTTCATTGCCATACCTGAACCTGAAGTGACCGAAGTAGCACTGTCTTTCTCATTCCCTCCTAATGCGGGAAATAAAGTACTGCGCGCAAAGCTCAATCCTTGGCGATCCTTCTGATATTCAACACAAATACGCTCTTGTAACTCTGTCGGCATAAAGCCCACCGCACCATAGACTTTCACATTGCCACTGGGCTTCTTATCTTTAGGATAAGCCATCACAGCTAAAACCGAATCTTTTAGATCAGAACAAAAGTTCTCCACAAGTCCATCGACAAGTGTGTGAACATGAGTCAGACAAAAGTGGAAACCATCCGGATTTTGCAGGAAATTAAGTTTCCAACCCCTTATTTCTAATTCATTAGCAATCATATGCACGTTTAGGGTCTTGCTACGAAAGCCCAAGAGCGTCAATTGCGGATCGCCAAAAACCATAATCTCATCACTGGTAAATCCAAGCTGACTAGAAGTTAATCTACTAACTTCCTGTTGAAGTTTTGCTCGCAAAGCCACAATTGATTTTGAGATATTTTCGTATCTTTCTCGACCATAATAGGAAAGTGTTGCATAAGCTTCGGCAATACGAGCACCACTGGTTGAACCATCCAGTAAGCCAGGAGAGGTATAAAGACCACCACTCCAATTTAAAGCCGCATAAACAGGTATAGCTGGTGAATCCTCACTAAACAAACACACGGAAAGATCTTTTGGACAGTAACCGTATTTATGCAAATCCGCTGAAATTGAGGTCACACCTTTTACCTTAAAATCAAAGGGATTCTTTGAAGTATCCAGGAAGGCAGTAACAAATCCGCCTAAGCAAGCATCAACATGAAAGGGAATATTGAATTCTATCGCCAACTGACCTAGCTCAGAAATAGGATCACAGATACCGTACATAAATGAAGGAGCGGAACCTACCATCACTGCAGTGTTTCTTGAAAGATATCCCCTCATTTTTTGTGCGCTAACCGCCCCTGTTTTAGGATCTACGGGGACCACAATTAAAACAGCACCAGAGGCTTTTAGTGCAGTCTTATCAAAAGCAGCATGCGCCGTTTCAGGTACTATAATTTCAGGGACCTGGATTCCACGTTTCTTTGCATGATGTACATAAGCCAACATAGCTTCCATAATACTTCCTGTACCACCATGAGTAATAAGTCCATAGCCATTAGACGAACAATGAAATAAATCTTTACACCAAGAAATGACCTCTGCCTGCATCGCCACAATTCTGGGCCATTTATCGTGCATAGGGTTACTTAACATACTCTGGCCAATCACTACACGAAGTAGCTCATTAAGTTCCCTGGGATGTGCAGCATATAGAGCTCCAGAATCCTTACCTCCATCATTGGATATAATAAAATTCCTTGCATAATCTCCTGGCATAACCGAATCAAAGTCAAAAAGGCAATCCTCCGTATCCACGTTGAATTCTTGTAAAATCTCAGCTGGAGACCGTCCTGCTTCTGGCATTTTTTCTTGGAGGTTCATTTTAGATCGTTCGACTGCTAATTTAGCTCGACTGGATGCTAAATGTTTGTCTAATTCTTTATCAACAAATGCTTTAACTGGAGACCATGATTTTACCAAATCATAGACTATATCAATCAAACGTTGCTGCAGTGACACGGTATGACGTGCGCGATAAGCTCTTGCAATCGAGGGGTTATGATATTGTTGATAGAGAAAAGCCAATGTAGCGGTTGCCAAGACTATCACTGATGACGGCACATTCTCTGTTGTCTCATCGAATTGTCTTATAGCCATGCCTAAAAGATCTGTAATTACAGCAAACATTATGATTCCCTCCAAGTTTGAAGCGTGCATACTAACCATTTTTTCTTTTAATTTAAATAGGCTATAAATTCACAGCGACAAGGTGCCCCCCTAAAAATACGGTTGTTGGTTTATCACTTTGATGCTTATTGTTATGCGCCAGAATCTTATGCAAATTACACAGTTCTGCTCAATAGGCTAGACTTGTTACACATTTCATATTGACACCCTCAATGGATGCCAATATATTGCACACTCAGCGTGTTATTTGCATGCGTAAAAATCAAAATACGTTGAGTAATTATGACGGAGGTCTCTTATGCTCTTAGAACAGCTCCAACAATCGATGAAGAACTTGCGTACTATTATAGCATTGCCTGCTGCGAGGCATCGCAATGCTGAACTAAGTGAAGCGCTTACAGAATTCCGCATATGCGCTTTCATGTACGCTAGAACTGTAAGAAAAGAGGTAAAACCGGTATTTGCAATGGCGGTGACCGAAAAACCCTTGTATCTATGTTGTTTCAAAAGTCAGCCGGCTAGGCAATATTGTCATGACAATCACCTTAATCTAACTGCAGAAGAAACTGATTTTTTAAAATTACTTGATGAATTAGATTATTATGTACAGCACACCGGCTTGAAAAATAAATTGCTCGATGATTTCTCTTTTTCAATCGAATTTACCGAGACGAGCGAGGGTCGCTTAATCTCTAAAACTAAATTAGAACAAAGTAAAGCCTGGTTTGATAACTTTGCAATGATAACAATGCAATGTGTCGTAAACCATAAAAAAAGGCAGTTAGCAGCGCGAGGCATTAACTGGGACGTTGAAGCTACAGAGGAAATTGGTAAGCCACTAAATGAATTATTAACTTGTGATCTACAATTTGGTACGCATAGGCGTAAACAGATCATTTCTGTCATCCTGCAACATTATTTTTGTATCGATGTAGAGGTATGGCAATCTGACAACGGGAAGAAACTGAAAGTGGCAGTATTTGACGCAGCCAAACATTCGAAAACCACAGGATTCATTGCATCATTAAGAAAATTTCCGGTCATCAGTCACCTTCATGTCATGGCAGATGCCCAGCAAAGTGATAAAATTACTTGTCCATTTTTCGCGTTGGATTATGCCAAACAATTACGCAAAGTAGACGGTTTGTTTGCCTTACTAGAAAAGCACAGTGATAAAGAAGGCAATTTTTCTGCTGAAATTTTACCTCCGCGTTTATGTAAAAATACTCAGTTTTTCCCTTTATTAGAAAAGCTGCCTAACCAAGATGTCCCCTTTAATAAAAAGGGCGAATCGCTCAGACAATACGTTAGCCGGCATGGTGGTTTTTTTTCCGGTGAACAACCAAGTGTGCGACGTAATTTCGCAACCTTAGATAAAACTCAAAGTATATGTTCTGAAATGCTTGCCACGATTGAATCGTTAGCAGCAGATGAAGTGGTTGCATTGAGCAAAGGTGTTGCCAGTGGCAATGGTTTCAGGACGCAAACTTAGTTACAGTAAAATCTGGAAGCAACAAAACTGCGGGATGAACCCGCAGTAGTTTAGCTAAAATTAACCTGCGCTCGCGACTCCCTCATTTCGTGAATCTCACCAAAACAGATTGCAATTACCATAACTAAGAGATAGCCAAGCACGGAATAGCACAAAATTGTATCCGATAAACAAGCAATGCTAAATATCAACACAAATCCTAATAAAATAGGCCTAGTCTGCTTAAGTTTTAGCGAAGTAAAAGCGGTACTAATCAGAAAGCCTAATAACAAACTAAAGCCTATTAAGCCCTGCTCTGCTAAAGTTAGCCAATATTGGCTATGTGGTTCTTTCAATTCACTGCCCCAACTTGGTATAGGTTTATCATTTCTAAATCGGTATTCAAAACTCGCAGTTCCATTACCTAAGAGAGGTTTTTCTGCCAGTAATGAGCGTGCATATTGATGAAATTCCATTCTAAAACCTACGGAATTTTGCATTTGATTTTGGTTAAACAATACTACATCATTACGTAAACTATTAAGTTGTAAATTCAGCGTAGGGCTAAAATTGTAAGCAAATACTAACAGACCTACAAATACTGAAATGCCTACTAATGCCCGTCGCCACTCCAATTGCTGAATGAGTAACAGAATCATTAATACACTATACACCACATACCCCATGCGACCTGTATTAACAAATAGAATTTGGTAACTCATAAAAATAAACAAAAACCCATAGAGAACTCGAGCTCGACTACTGCTGGATTGTGCAAAATATAGCCCACAAAGGTAAATTGCAAAGGCCATCATAAAACTGGTAATTATATGGTTAAAGAATACTTCCCCGGGATCACCTGAGAATTTGAGTAAATAAATCCCATGAGCTTCCAAGAGCGATAAAACAGCGGTAATGAACATGCCGGCTAGGTAAGCATTAATTGCCCACCAACGCATATTAGGCTTAATAAAGGCGACCGCGACTATAGGTAGGTAGAATAGTTTAAAGTATTTAGTAATAGACCAGAACATGGCTTCATAGGACGCAGGACTCCATAAGGACGCTAGGATAACAAAGGCAAAAAGCCCTATTGCCAATCGTCCACAAAGAGAGTTCCAAGTATAGTAACTAATGCGACGGTAATAGGGTGTGGAGATTAATACTAGTGAACCCAAGGCTAAAAAAGTATCTCTTGCTGTGGGGCTTAGGGGGATGCTGAGCATAAGAAGTACAAGAAGTACTGGTCCTAATGCAATGCCAACATCCTCTAATTTTTTAAATCGCACTACACATCCTCTTTCTCGGTATTAATAGACGCCTTCTCTATGATCATGGCTATCAAAATGCAGTTTACCGTCTTTCACTCTTAAAGTGACTTGCCCACCATGCATAAGCTTACCAAATAACAGCTCATCTGCAAGAGGCTTTTTAACGTTTTCTTGTATCAACCTGGCCATTGGTCGTGCGCCCATCGCTTTATCATAACCATGTTCAATTAACCATTCACGTGCAGATTTATCGACAATGAAACTTACCCCTTTATGGCTCAATTGCTCATCAAGTTCCATGATAAATTTATCAACCACTAAGCCAATTGTTTCAGAATCTAGTGGAGCGAAGTTAATAATCGCATCTAATCGGTTTCTAAATTCTGGACTAAATTGCTTTTTAATCGCTTCCAGCCCATCATTGCTATTATCTTGCATGGAGAAACCAATGGAATTACGTGTAATTTCACTAGCTCCAGCGTTAGAAGTCATAACCATTATCACATGTCTAAAATCGGCTTGACGACCGTTTGTATCGGTCAGTGTGCCATGATCCATAATCTGTAAAAGCAGATTAAAGACGTCAGGATGTGCCTTCTCAATCTCATCAAGAAGCAATACAGAGTGAGGGTTTTTAGTAACAGCTTCAGTTAATAAACCACCTTGATCATAGCCTACATAACCAGGAGGTGCGCCTATTAAGCGAGATACTGTATGTTTTTCCATGTATTCAGACATGTCGAAACGTAAGAGCTCAATGCCTAAAACATTCGCCAATTGTCTAGTGACTTCAGTTTTACCTACCCCAGTTGGGCCGGCAAATAAGAAACAGCCGACTGGTTTTTGGGGCTCTCTTAGTCCTGAACGTCCTAATTTAATTGCTGATGCTAGGGCAGTAATTGCATGATCTTGTCCGTATACTAATAGTTTTAGATCACGTTCTAGGTTACGTAAAGTATCCTTGTCACGTGCAGAAACCTTCTTAATTGGAATCCGCGCAATTTTCGCAACAACGCTTTCAATTTCAGTGACACTGATAATTTTTTTACGTTTGTTAGCAGTTAATAAATTTTGATAAGCACCTGCTTCATCTACCACATCGATGGCTTTATCGGGTAAAAATCTATCGTTAATGTATTTAGCTGAAAGTTCAGCAGCAGCTTTTAAAGATGGTATGGAGAACTTAACACCATGATGCTCTTCTAAGCGGCCTTTCAATCCTTTTAATATTTCAAAAGTTTCATCAATGGTTGGCTCGGCAATATCGATTTTTTGAAAACGTCTAGCTAAAGCGCGATCTTTTTCAAAAATACCGCGGTATTCTTGATAAGTTGTAGAACCAATACATTTTAATTCGCCATTGGCTAACAGTGGTTTAATTAGATTGGACGCATCCATTACACCACCAGATGCTGCACCAGCTCCGATTATGGTGTGGATCTCATCAATAAATAACACTGCACCTTCTTGTTGACCTAATTGTTTTAAAACAGCTTTTAATCTTTTTTCGAAGTCACCACGGTATTTAGTGCCGGCTAAGAGTGCTCCTAGATCCAGGGAGTAAACGACGCAACCACGAATCGCTTCTGGAATTTCTCCATCCACTATACGACGTGCGAGGCCTTCAGCTATAGCAGTTTTACCTACTCCTGCTTCCCCAACTAATAGAGGATTGTTTTTGCGGCGACGGCATAAGACCTGAATGGTTCTTTGTATTTCTTCATGACGGCCAATAAGCGGATCAATTTTACCCTGCTTTGCACGTCGATTTAGATTCATGCAATAACTATCCAAAGGTGACTCATTGCCCTCTGGCGACATCATATCTTCGTCCATTGAGGCATTAAGATTATCGTGCATGTCATTATTTTGGTATTTGGATACCCCATGAGAGATGTAATTAATTACATCTAAGCGGGTAATATTTTCACGTCGTAAGAAATAAACCGCTTGGCTTTCTTGTTCACTGAAAATTGCTGCTAGAACATTCGCACCAGTAACTTCTGTTTTTCCAGCAGATTGCACGTGGAAGACAGCACGTTGCAGTACTCTTTGGAAGCCTAGTGTAGGTTGAGTTTCACGATCTAATTCGTCCTCAGGAATCCGAGGTGTAGTTTCATCAATAAATTCTATTAAATCACGGCGTAAGGTGTCAATGTTAGCGTCGCATGCTTGCAAAACATTTCCAGCTGCAGGATTATCAAGCAAAGACAAGAGTAAATGTTCAACAGTCATAAATTCATGACGCTTTTCTTTTGCCTCCTTGAAGGCTAAATTCAAGGTGAATTCAAGCTCTTTATTTAACATTGTCGTTGCTCCTCTCCAGCCAACACCAATTATTCGGGTTCCATGCCAGCTAGCAATGGATGTTGATTCGTTCTAGCGTATTCATTCACTAAGGCAACTTTTGTTTCCGCGATGTCCCTTGTAAAGACCCCGCAAATGCCTTTCCCTTGAATATGAACCTGTAACATCACTTGAACTGCAGTTTCTTCGCTTAAATGAAAAAAATGCTTCAATACTTCTACTACAAAATCCATTGGTGTATAGTCATCATTAAGCAGTACGACTCTGTACTTTCTCGGCGTCTTCAAATCGGTGCTAATTTCAGCTTCCGGTAAAGCTCGCCTTACTATTTCCTCTAAATCCAGTCCACTCATAACTTACAACCCCATACTATTTTTATAGACTCCCTACGCGCATTTGGCCAGTAAAATCGATTAAATATATGTAAATATTTGGCCTTTGAAATAATCAATAGCATATTGATTAGTAACAACTCATATAAATAGCTACTCAAGATTCTTCGAAATGCTGTTGTTTTCGGTTGCGAAAACCCGAAAACAACAGAAGCTTAGAGGGTCATACCTACTATAATAAACACGACATTGGGTTGTGTTTTTACATATGTTTAATCATTTCATCGCCAAAGCCTGAACTGCTTACCAAAGTGGCTCCAGTCATACCGCGCTCAAAGTCATAAGTAACGGTTTTAGCTTCAATTGCACCGTCCATGCCTTTGATAATCAAATCAGCAGCTTCAGTCCAACCCATATGGCGTAACATCATTTCTGCAGAAAGGATAATTGAGCCAGGATTTACTTTATTTTGACCAGCATACTTAGGTGCTGTTCCATGTGTTGCTTCAAATACAGAGACTTTGTCACCAATATTTGCGCCAGGAGCAATACCTATACCACCGACCTGAGCAGCAAGCGCATCAGAGATATAATCACCGTTTAAATTTAACGTAGCAATTACACTGTAATCTTCTGGTCTTAAAAGAATTTGCTGCAAAAATGCATCAGCAATCACATCATTGATGACAATTTGTTTACCTGTTTTGGGATTTTTAAATTCCATCCAAGGTCCGCCATCAAGCTCTTTAGCACCGAAAGTATCACGCGCAACTTGATATCCCCAATCCTTAAATGCCCCTTCAGTAAATTTCATAATGTTACCTTTATGAACCAAAGTAACTGTCTGACGGTCATTATCAATAGCGTACTGAATTGCGGCTTTAACCAGACGTGTTGTCCCTTCTTTGGAAACAGGCTTAATGCCTATACCGCAAGTTTCAGGGAAGCGAATCTTTTTAACACCCATTTCTTGAGTTAAAAATTGGATAACTTTTTTAGCTTCTGGGCTATCTGCTTGCCACTCTATACCAGCATAAATATCTTCTGAGTTTTCTCTGAAAATAACCATATCAGTTTTCCAAGGCTCTCTTACTGGGCTTGGAACGCCTGTGAAATAGCGAATGGGTCGCAAACAAGTGTAAAGATCCATGTCT
>Ga0209174_10000042_pt1 | contig 91742 bp, 93 predicted proteins | sample JI91814BDNA_FD_187505 | JGI IMG/M metagenome (GOLD analysis project Ga0209174, IMG submission 187505) | Wastewater effluent complex algal communities from Wisconsin, to seasonally profile nutrient transformation and Carbon sequestration -... | ecosystem: Engineered > WWTP > Effluent > Algae...
CGATTAACATAACTTGTAAATTGCAAAATAAAAGTTCTTTCAATTTTATGTGTCAGTTGTTGCAAAATCATTTTTCAGGAGCAGGTCCGCCAGCACTGGTTGCCATATAGGGTACGTGAGCTGTTACTCTAGACTTTAAAACTAGACTACTAGCCTTAGGTGATTATAGGATTACTAGTGAAGGTATTATTATAATTAAAGCCCAGCGTTATCGTAGCCAAGAAAAAAATCGTATCGACGCAGTATTACGCTTACAAGAATTAATTCAACGAGTAGCAGTCGTAGCGAGAAAACGTCTTGCTACCAAACCTTCAAAAGCTGCTCAGCAGCGTCGAGTAGATAGTAAAGTTAAACGCGGTACCACTAAAAAAAATCGACGGCTTAAATCAGACGAAAGATATCTTTAGCTAATGCGATTACTACTTCGATAACGATTAACCAGATAATGGTCCATTCTAAACGATTAGAATGCTTGTGATTGATTTCGTTGTTTAGCATATCAAACAGTTCTTTAAGTACTGTTAGGCGTTGATTAAGTACATTTACGCGACGCTCGATATCTAGGTAATGCGCAACTAGCTTGTACATCGGTTCTAATTCAGAATATTCCCAAAAAAACTCTGGGGTATCGAGTAATTCTTGATGCAGATTTATCGAATGTCGATCAATAAACAATGTTCCCATCATGCGGCGAATTTCTTTACCAGATAAACTAATTTTACCTAGCTCGGCTAAGTGTCGGGGTAATTCGCGAGTTAAGTCTACGGTTTTTTGAATAGTGTGTTCAAACGTATCTAATTTTACTGATTGCGCGATGCCTTGTGAAAATGCAAGCTTGTCTAGGAGATCAGTGCTCGGCAATTCAATATGATCTTCTTTAATGCTGGGACTGCTAGCATAGCCATAAGTGAAGATATCTTCACAAACTTGATCAACTGGTTGATATTCGAATTCTTTTAGTTCTTGCAGTAAACTTTTTTCTTGGCTTTCTTCTAAACCCCAAAATACTACCGACGCATAAGGAAAGAAAAATACATCGCATTCCTTAGCCGCAGTCTCTGCTGATCCTAGCTTTATATGAATTACTTCACGAAAGCGTCTAGCGCCATACCGAGATTTGAGGTACTCAAATAACTTTATAGTTTCAAAACTAGTGGCTGTGCAATAAGCAGAACAGCGCATAATGTGGCCTTTGTTTAACCTAACTCACATAATAACATATCCAGCTTTATTAACAAACAAGTTTAAAAACAGACTAAATTGTTGAGCGGGGTATTTTAAACTATGCTTAGTTAGCAGATCTTTATGAGCAGTCAATATGGCAGATATTTTATATATTTTTAGCAGTATATTATTTTTCCTCCTATGTTTTGCTTTAATTTGGTTTTTCTCCTGGCTAGCGCGGAGTTAAAAATGGTTTTATATTCAGTTAGTTTAATTATTACAGTGGGTTTATTTATATACCTATTGATAGTCTTGTTTAAACCAGAGTTATTTTGAAATGGGGCGCTGTGCATGACGCAAACTGCGGTTTTATACCTGGCGATACTATTAGCAACAGTGGTAATTCTTGTTAAGCCATTGGGTTGGTATATAGCCCAAGTATATAGCGATAAGCCTTGCGTCTTAAATAGAATATTTAAACCGTTTGAAAATTTAATTTTACGCATCTGCGGTATTGATGCGCTGCATGAAATGGATTGGAAAGAGTATTTAACCGCTATGCTGCTGTTAAATATGTTAGGCCTGATATTATTATATTTAATTCAACGCCTACAGTTTTTATTGCCGTTTAATCCCGAAGCAATGCCAGCGGTAGCAGCAGATTTAGCTTTTAATACGGCAGCAAGTTTTGTCACTAATACTGATTGGCAGGCGTATGCCGGTGAAGCTAGTTTGAGTTACTTTACGCAAATGTTTGGCCTGACCGTACAAAATTTCATTTCGGCCGCTTCTGGGATGTCAGTGTTGATAGCGTTTACGCGTGGCTTAACTCGCCAGGAGACCACCAATTTAGGTAATTTTTGGTCTGATACTCTTCGTGGAGTTATGTATATATTATTACCATTAGCAATATTACTGGCGGTATTTCTTACTTCGCAAGGTGTAATTCAAAATTTCAAACCATATGAAAAAGTTCATACTTTACAAACTGGCGAAATACAAACTATCGCTATGGGGCCAGTAGCATCGCAAATAGCAATTAAGCAAATTGGTAGTAATGGTGGCGGATTTTTTAATACTAATTCCGCGCATCCATTTGAGAATCCAACACCGTTGACCAATCTTATTAATTTGATTGCCGTGTTATTAATTCCGGCAGCGTTATGTTACACCTTTGGCATAATAATCAAAGATCGTCGCCAAGGTTGGATAATGTTAATCTCTATGTTGGCGATATTCATTCCCTGCGTGTGCGCTACTGTCACGTTTGAATTGCAAGGTAATCCGACGTTTAAAACTATAGGTTTAGGTGCTGCCGAGAATATGGAAGGCAAAGAAACACGCTTTGGGGTTATAGGCTCAGCGATCTATGCTACTGCAACCACTGCTGTTTCCAACGGTTCAGTAAATAGTATGCTAGATTCGTTTACTCCACTAGGTGGCATGGTATGTTTAATGTTAATTCATTTAGGAGAAATTGTATTTGGTGGCGTGGGGAGCGGCTTATATGGCATGGTAATGTTAGTGATTATAACAGTGTTTGTTTCAGGGCTGATGGTTGGACGTACTCCAGAATACTTAGGTAAAAAAATCGAACCATTTGATATCAAAATGGCCGTGGTTACAGTATTAGTCATGCCGTTGGTAGTGCTGTTGCTAACCGCGATTGCCGTGGTCACACCTGCTGGTCTAAGTGCAGTATATAATCCAGGGGCACATGGTTTTACAGAAATATTATATGCATTTTCTTCATTTGGCGGTAACAATGGTAGTGCTTTAGCTGGGTTAAATACGAATAATTTTTTTTATAATATCTCTGGTGCCATAGTAATGTTAATTAGTCGTTACTGGATTGCGATTGCAACTTTAGCTGTTGCTGGTTCGCTAGTGCAAAAGAAAAGAGTTCCCGTAAGCCCTGGCACATTAGAGACTCATACACCGTTATTTTTACTCTTGCTAATTGGGGTAATTTTTATTTTGGGTGCGTTATCATTTTTTCCAGGTTTAGCATTAGGTCCGATTGCAGAACACCTAATGTTATGGGGTAAATATGTATACTAAAACGCAACATAATGCACAATGGAATTTGCAAATATTTATAAACTCGATTTATGGTGCGATTGGTAAATTATCTCCTGCGCAACAAATACGTAACCCCATAATGTTTTCTGTCTACATCGGATCTTTGCTTACTACAGGACTGTTAATCTACGCGTTTTTTACTAATAGCTCAGAACCGCTAGCTTTTATGCTAGCAATTAGTTGTTGGTTATGGGCCACGTTGTTATTTGCCAATTTTGCTGAAGCCCTTGCTGAGGGCCGTGGTAAAGCACAAGCACAATTTCTACGTAAAGCGCAGCGTGATCTGATGGCAAAAAAATTAACCCAGCCAACCAGAAGTGCAAAATTTGTCTTGGTTAAATCTACCAGTTTAGCTGCTGGCGATGTAGTGTTAGTAGAGGATGGTGATTTTATTCCAAGTGATGGAGAAGTAATTGAGGGTGTAGCTTCGGTTAATGAAAGTGCCATAACCGGCGAAAGTGCGCCGGTTATTCGTGAAAGCGGTGGTGATCGCAGTAGCGTTACTGGTGGTACCAGGGTTATATCAGATTGGTTGATTGTGAAAATTTCTTCAAATCCAGGAGAAACATTTTTAGATCGAATGATTAGTTTGGTAGAGGTGGCAAAAAGACAAAAAACTCCAAATGAATTAGCCTTAACTATTTTATTGTCAGCGTTAACCATAGTTTTTTTAGTTGTATGTTCTACTTTGCTGCCATTTTCAATTTATAGCGTGCATGCGGTGCAAAGTGGCAGCGTGGTTTCAATCACGGTCTTAGTAGCTTTATTTGTTTGCTTAGCTCCTACGACAATCGGAGGCTTATTATCTGCCATTGGTATTGCCGGCATGGATCGCATGATCCAAGCTAATATTATTGCTATGTCAGGGCATGCAATTGAAACTGCTGGCGATGTTGATATATTAATTTTGGATAAAACTGGCACCATTACCATTGGTAATCGCCAAGCTACCGAGTTTATTCCGGCTGATGGCATTAGCATGCAGGCCTTGGCAGATGCTGCGCAGCTGGCCTCATTAGCTGATGAAACACCTGAGGGACGTAGTATCGTTATCCTCGCCAAAGAAAAATATGGTTTACGTGGGCGTGATATTGCCGAAATTGGCGCGACTTTTATCCCTTTTACCGCTCAGACGAGAATGAGTGGGGCAAACTTACCTGGTCGGCAAATTCGTAAAGGCGCAGCACAAGCAATCGAGGAATATGTAACGCAACAGTCTGGTACGTTTCCTGCTTCAGTACAAAAAATGGTGGAGATCATCTCTCGGCAGGGTGGTACTGCGTTAGTGGTAACTGAAGGTGAGCATGTTCTAGGTGTGATTCATTTGAAAGACATTGTTAAAGGTGGAATCCGTGAACGTTTTGCGCAACTACGGCAAATGGGCATTAAAACTATCATGGTTACTGGTGATAATCAGCTCACTGCGGCAGCCATTGCTGCAGAAGCAGGGGTGGATGATTTTTTAGCTAATGCTAAACCAGAAGACAAATTAATGTTGATTCGTAAACTGCAAGCTGAAGGACATTTAGTAGCAATGACCGGTGATGGTACTAACGATTCTCCAGCTTTAGCGCAAGCCGATGTTGCCGTAGCTATGAACAGCGGTACGCAGGCTGCCAAAGAAGCTGGCAATATGATCGATTTAGATTCTAATCCTACTAAGTTAATAGAAGTGGTAGAAATAGGTAAACAGTTATTGATGACACGCGGCGCCTTGACTACTTTTAGTTTATCGAACGACATGGCAAAATATTTTGCCATTTTGCCAGCGGCATTTGCTGGCGTCTATCCAGCACTAGGTGCATTAAATATTATGCAACTTGCCACCCCGAATAGCGCAATTTTATCCGCAGTGATTTTTAATGCTTTGATTATAGTGTTTTTAATTCCTTCGGCGCTGCAAGGGGTAAAATATCGCAGGGTATCGGCAGCAATTTTACTTAGGAAAAATGTGTTTTTTTATGGGCTTGGTGGTTTGGCGATTCCTTTTGTTGGAATAAAATTCATCGATATAATCTTAGGCTTGCTGCCATAAGTACGGATATAGAATATGTTAGTACAAATTGTTAAACCAATAAAAATAGCTAGTATGCTGTTGTGTATTTTGACTATCTTAACTGGCTTATTGTATCCAGCGCTGATAACAACAATTGCACAGTTATTTTTTCCGTGGCAAGCCAACGGTAGTCTGCTTAAACAGCAAAATGTAACTATTGGTTCCGCATTAATTGGTCAAAATTTTACTGATGCAAAATATTTTGCTGGCCGACCATCAGCCACCGCGCCGAATGCGTATAATGCGCATCATTCATCAGGCTCGAATTTAGGCCCCTCAAATCCAGAGCTAATTAGACTATATAAACAACGCATTGAGGAATTGTACAAGTTTAATGAAATTAGTGTTAACGTTTGGCCAATAGATCTAGTTGCCGCTTCTGGTAGCGGCTTAGATCCAGAAATATCTATTGACTCGGCGATGCTGCAAGTGCCAAGAATTGCTAAACAACGTAAATTAAATGCCAATAAAATAGAGCATCTAATTAAATTGCTAAACAAAACAGATGCTATAGAAGTGTTGAATATTCCTCGAGTTAACGTTTTAGAACTAAATCTGGCTTTAGATCAACTTGCAACTACTCTTGCAACTACTAAGGAATAATAGTGAACGATAAGCGCATAGATCCTGAAAAATTATTAGAACAAGTGCAAAAACAAGAGCGGCATGATAGCTGCGGTAAGCTTAAAATATACTTAGGCGCAGCACCTGGAGTTGGAAAAACTTACGCCATGTTAAGAGACGCTGCATCTAAACGTAAACAAGGCTTAGATGTTGTGATTGGTGTGGTGGAATCCCATGGACGTAAAGACATTGAAGATTTATTAATTGGCTTAGAAATTCTGCCGCAACAAGTTATATCATACCGTGGCAAGCAATTAACAGAATTTGATTTAGATGCAGCGCTAAAGCGCAATCCGGGTTTGATTTTGATGGATGAAATGGCACATTCAAATGTTGATGGCTTAAGACATGCTAAGCGCTGGCAAGATATAAAAGAGTTGTTAGATCGCGGGGTTGATGTTTACACTACGTTAAACGTACAACACATAGAAAGTCTAAATGATGATGTTTCTGGAATCATTCATGCTCCAGTTAAAGAAACTGTGCCGGACCATATGTTTGAGATAGCTGATACTATAGAACTAATAGATTTACCACCAGAAGATTTATTAAAACGTTTACAAGAAGGCAAAGTATATTATCCGGAACAAGCAGAGTTAGCCAAAGATGGTTTTTTTCGTAAAGGTAATCTAATTGCACTGCGAGAAATGGCGTTACGTATTACCGCAGAGCGTGTTGGCGCGCAAGTACTCTTATATAGACAAGGACTAGGTATTAAGCATGTTTGGTCGACCAATGAGAAAATTTTAGTCTGTGTTGGCCCTGGTTCAGAGGCGTTGCAACTAATTCGCGCAGCGCGCCGTCTTGCCACGAGCCTACAGGCTGATTGGATTGCAGTACATATTGATTCACCTAGAGTTAACAAGACCGAAGGACAACGTAATAATGCGATCAAAAATTTACAAGTAGCCAATCGCTTAGGTGCCGAAACTTTAATATTAAATGGCTTTGATTTTGTAAAAGAAATTATGACCTACGCTAGGGAGCAAAATGTTACCTTAATTATGGTTTGGAAACAAATACGCCCCAGGTGGCGCGATATGTTCTCGTTTCGCTTGTCAGATGAATTAGTGCGTAACAGTGAAGAAATCAACGTATATATCATAACCGGCAGTAATGATAGTTTAGATGATAGCCGTGTGAGCCCATCAACGTGGGAACAAACATGGAGGATTTATTTAGTTACTCTGGGAATAGTTATTTCAGCAACCGCAGTTAATTTTGCCTTGTATCAGTTTGTTGATAGCAAAAATTTGATACTTATATATTTAGTTGGCGTAACTTTAGTGTCATTGTTTGGTAAAATCGGTCCATCTATCTTTGCTTCAGTATTGAGCGTAGCTGCTTACGGGATATTTTTCTTACATAATATATTTAAGTTTTCGATACTAGATGTTGGATATTTATCGACGCTGGCCATAATGATTTTGTTAACTCAAGTGATTAGCCACTTAACGATTCTAACTCGCCGTCAAGCGCAGACAGCACGTGTATCTGAACGTCGTGCTACAGCATTACATAGATTAAGTAGGCAATTGGCTAGTACACGCGGTGTCGACAAATTATTAAATATCGGTGTGTCTTATATTGCCGAGGCTTTTGATAGTGAAGTTATGGCGTTACTACCAGAAGACAATGGTTTAGTAATTAGATCGAGAAGTTCTGCAGATCAACAAGTTAGTGACAAAGAAATCAGCGTAGCGCAATGGGTGTTTGATCTGGGGCAAAATGCTGGTTTAGGTACTGATACCCTACCATTCACTGATGCGATGTATGTGCCATTGCTTGCCTCGCAGGCTACAATGGGCGTGTTACGTATTCGGCCTAAGCATAAAGATAAGTTATTTACCCCCGAGCAAATGAATTTTCTCGAGACCTGTGCACATCAGATAGCTTTAACGATCGAAGTAGATCGTCTACAAGAAAAGAAAAAGCAATCAGAAATAGAAATAGAAATAGATCACACACGTAATGTCTTACTCCAGTCAGTGTCACAAGATTTGCGTGCACCATTGGCTAATATTATGTTATCTGCTAGCAATCAGATGCAACTAGCAAACGAATTAAGCCCAGAACATGTAAAAAAAATAGGACAAAATATATATTCAGAAAGTGAGCAGTTGAGTCGATTAATAAATAACTTATTGCAGATTACATATTTAGAATCTGAAGCGGTCAAACTACAAAAGGTTCCTTCTTCGTTGCGAACCATAATCAATAAAGTATTAACTACGTCACGGGAAAAAATTGGCAAGACACCATTATTTGTCAAGATTCCTTTGGATATTCCAGACATACCGCTGGATAATGTTTTGTTAGAAGGCGTGTTATTAAATTTACTGGATAACGCAGTTAAGTTTGCACCCAAAGATCAGCCGATAGAAATACAGGTAATACTATCTGCCGAGCGGGATAAAATAGTTGTCAGCATTGGGGACCGCGGTCCAGGGATTGAAGCCGATGAAGTTAAGAAATTATTTGAAAAATTTTATCGTGGTCGGATGTTAACCACCGAACGAGGTTTAGGCTTAGGCTTAGGTTTAGCTATATGTAGGATTATAATTGAAGCACATGGTGGTAAGATTTGGGCTGAGAACAGAGAAGGTGGTGGAGCTGCGTTTATATTTAGTTTGCCAGTAACGGCTTAGTAGTTAAACACTTCCGCGGCTTAATTTACGCATGGCATTTTTACCGGCTACATCATTCTTGCCGCGTAAGCCCTTAATGGTACCGCCGCCGCCGCCACCAGCATCACCATCGCCCGCCTCTTTAACTATATCTTCCCAAGACTTAGCCTTTGCTACAGGAGCCGCAGCAGTAACTCTGGTGTAATTTGTAGACGCAACCTGGTATCCAGATTGTGCAAAAGCACCCTGGATTGCGTATAGTCTAGCTAGTAGGTACGGATTAATATTCATTGGTTTATTCTATACTATTTGGGTGAAAAGTACAGCTACTCGACCTATATTAGTTGATCTAATAACTTATTATGTGGCGTTAACAGGACGAAATACATGCAAAAAGTCATACCTCATTTCATTAATGGTAAAGTACTAGATTACAGGAATAAAACCACCCCTTCGATTATTACCAATCCGGCTTTGGGTACGCCGGTGGGCGAAGTATATTTTGCGGAGGCGGGGCTGATTGCTGAGGCCATAGCTGCTGCTAAAAGCGCCTATGCCACTTGGTCAGTGTTACCGGTGGTGAAACGCGCACGGATATTATTCAAATTTAAACAATTACTTGAAGAAAATTTACAAAATTTAGCAGAAATTATCACTGTTGAGCATGGTAAAACTTTAGACGATGCTAAGGGCGAGATGTTACGTGGGATTGAAGTGGTTGAGTTTGCCTGTGGAATTGCATATTTGCTCAAAGGCGCATATACCGAGAACGTCGGCACGCAAGTAGATAGTTATAGCGTACGTTACCCGCTGGGAATTTGTGTCGGTTTTACGCCGTTTAATTTTCCAGCAATGGTGCCACTGTGGATGTTCCCGTTAGCGATTGCTTGTGGCAATTGTTTTATTTTAAAGCCATCAGAAAAAGTACCAACATTAGCTGTAAGACTTGCGGAGTTATTTTGTAAAGCTGGTTTGCCCGCCGGTGTATTGCAAGTAATCCATGGTGACAAAAGCGTAGTCGACGTGTTATTAGAATCTCCAGAGGTACAGGCAGTTAGTTTTGTTGGTTCGACGCCAGTAGCTAAATATGTTTATGCTACTGCGGCCAAATTTGGTAAACGAGTACAAGCTTTAGGCGGCGCAAAAAATCATTGCGTAGTCATGCCAGATGCTGATCTTGAAAGTGTGATTAACAGCATTAAAGGTGCAGCGTTTGGTGCTGCTGGCCAACGTTGCATGTCGTTATCGGTAGTGGTTGCCGTAGGTGAATATACTGCAGATCAATTGGTCGCACGTTTAATTGAAGCATTGAATGATATTCGCATTGGTAATGGCACTAAAGACGATGTTGACATGGGGCCGATTCAGAATGCCGCGCATCGCGACAATATTATTAAAGTACTAGAGAATGGTATTGCTGCTGGAGCAAAATTAGTTGTTGATGGCAGAGAATTTTCGATTACCAAAAAGGGTAAAGGCTTTTTTCTGGGGCCATCATTATTTGATCACGTTACTACAGATATGGATCTGTATAAACAAGAAATTTTTGGACCAGTATTGTGTTTAGTCCGAGTGCATGATCTTGATTCTGCAATTAATATTATTAACGAACATGCGTATGGCAACGGTGCAGCAATATATACCCAAAGCGGTTATGCAGCGCGCAAATTTTCTTCCACAGTGCAAGCTGGCATGGTTGGGGTTAATGTGCCAATACCAGTACCGATGGCATTTTATAGCTTTGGTGGTTGGAAAAATTCAATGTTTGGTCATGCCAATATGTACGGCTCAGAAGGTATAAATTTTTATACTAAATTAAAAACCATAACTGCTAGATGGCCAGAGATTGATTTTGAAGCTACTGATTTTCAAATGCCAGTTATGAATTAAACAATGAGTGATCAAATAAGATCAGCACCGTGCCATTATGCACAGTTATTTCTATATTAGTAACTTTAACCTCGTTGCGGATGCTAGAATGTTGAGCTGATAGATGCATTTGATTTAACTCCCATTTTAAGCCCTTAGAGCTTATAAGTGCCGAGCTTAAACTCAGTAAAGATATTTTAGCCCCGATGTTTAATTGGCCAGTGAATTTGTCAGTCACGAAAACCCCGTATTTTTCTTGTGTCTTGTAAGCTGAGTCATGAAATATTATAGATTGTAGTCTAGAATAAGCAGCCATAATAGTTAGATTATGTAACGTATGATCAAGTTCTTTACCGGTTGCGCCATAAACCAGACATGGAAATAATTCGCGTTGCGCTATAACCAGCAAAGCTTTCTCGCAGTCAGTGCTATCTTGTTCGGTAATATGCACAATTTCAGTTGTTGGTGGGATAATAGATCTATCCATAGAATCTAAATCGCCGATGATTAACTTGGGTATAACTCCCATAGAAATTAGAGTGTTGCTTGCACCATCGGCGGCAATTATGGGCAGATCGGCATGGCGTAGAAAAAATTCTCTATTAGGAATTTCACCATTTAAACATAAAATTGATTTAAATTTTGTCAAACTAGTTTCAAAGTTTATCATATTTTATTTTCAATGTTAATAGCCAAATAGAAGATACTGTCATGATAAAATTAGTGCAGATAACAGCGTAACTATCTATCATGATGCCATATACTAACCATAAGATAGAGGATATTACGAAGTTCCATAACATTAATATCGACAAATCTTTCGCTGATTTATTGCGAAAACTTTGGATTAACTGGGGAATTAAAGAAATAGTAGAAGTAAATGCGGCTAAAAAACCAATGATTTTAATATACATAATTGTCACTCTTCCTCCGCTGGCATGATCCAGATCAGGTAATAAGGGTATTTCTCAGTTGTGAATAATCACAACACCCCTGGTGTATTGAGGTTGGGATAGTATCTGGGCGGTGGTGGGATGTCAAGGGGTTGGGGATGGGGGCAAGGTGTGGCGGGGGGGTGCTACGCGCTACCCTATCTATCATGTAGCCATTGTTCAACAATAATTACTGCCGCCATGGCGTTAATCTCAAGTAGCTGCTTGCTAGTTAATTTATTACTGGTTGCATTTAAACGTTGCTTCGCCTCCCAAGTGCTTAAGCGCTCATCGACTAACTCTACTGGTAATTTGAACTTAAAGCTTAAACGATTGGCAAATTTATTCACGCATTGAGTTAATAATTGTGAGGAGCCGTCCATATTTAATGGCTTGCCAACGACGAGTATATCTGGCTGCCAGGTAGTTATTAATTGCGTAACTTCGTTCCAATCCGGGATTCCATCAATAGCTTTGATACTCGTTACTGGCGTAGCAGTGTTTGTAATTGTCTGACCAGTGGCGATACCTATGTATTTCATACCGAAGTCAAAGCCTAAAATAGTAACTTTATTTTTCATAGCTAACTAAGTAACCTATAGTTTATAGTGGAGGCGCATATGGCTGAAGAATCTGGGATCGTACAATCTTTCATTTTAGATGGCAATGGTGGCGGTAAGCACTTAAATAATGAATGGTCTAAAATCAAGCAGTGGCGTAAAGAACAAGGCATACTGTGGTTGCACTTAGATTATACCATTCCACAAGCTCAACAATGGTTGAAAACAGAAAGTGGCTTAGAGCCACTGATAGTTGAGGCCTTGCTTGCCGAAGAAACTAGGCCGCGGTGTATAATCGAAGAAAATGAGCTGATGGTGTTATTGCGCGGCGTAAATCTTAACCCTGGAGAAGATCCAGAGGACATGGTTTCAATTCGTGTTTGGTTAGATCCATATCGCATAATAACCACGCGTCGTCGGCGGATTTTATCGATTGTCGATATCCGCTTAACTATTGAAGCGGGTCATGGTCCTAAAAGTACCATAGATTTTCTTAATGCCTTGAATGATCGCTTAACTCTCCGTATGCATTCCGTAGTCGAGAAGCTAAGTGAGCAAATTGATGAGCTGGAAGATAATTTCTTAACTAATGCTCCGGAAGATCATCGTTTTCAGATCATGAAGATACGGCAAATGGCGGTCATGTTACGCCGATATTTAAATCCACAACAAGAAGCAATTCATAATTTACAGATTAGCCATTGTATTATGCTTGATGAAATTCATCTTGATCATTTCAGGGAAGCTGGAGATCAATTAAAGCGTTATATCGAAGAGTTAGATTCGACACGAGAACGAGCAACAATTTTGCAAGAAGAAATTATGAGTCGATCAGTAGACTTGACCAATCAACGTATGTATTCACTCGCAGTAGTGTCGCTGATATTTTTACCACTAGCATTTATAAATGGTTTGTTGGGAATTAATGTTGGTGGCATTCCCGGCGCTACTAGTCCATGGGCATTTCATGTTGTGACATCGTTGTGTGTGTTTATTGGGATAGTAATTTATTTTTATTTAAAACACAAAAAGTGGGTATAATACTCAACTATCACCATATATTGCTTGCAAGATTGAGATAGCCGCCAGCCCGGCGGTTTCGGTACGTAAGATTCTCGGTCCCAAAGAAATTGCTTGAAAATTATGTTGTAGCGCTGCGCTTAGCTCTAGATCACTAAATCCACCCTCAGGGCCGATCAATATAGTTATTGCTGAATTTTGCTTAATATTTAAATTTTTAAGCCGCTGCGTAGTATTAGTAGTAGATAATATTAATTTATTAATAGTAGATACAGTTGCCAGCCAGGCAAATAATCCTTGTGGTGGATTAACTTGTGGCACATAATTGCGCCAACATTGACCGCTGGCAGCAATAGCTATTTTTTGCCAATGCTCTAATTTATTATCTAGCTTTTCAGCATTAATTTTCATTACCGCGCGTTCGGCATGTAATGGTGTGATGCTGTCTACCCCCAACTCAGTGGCTTTTTGAATGATCAAATCCATCTTTTCGCCCTTGGCTAACACTTGCGCTAAGTGAATACGTAATGGAGATTCTTGTGCATCTGGCGTATTGGCCGTGATTGTAACGCTAACTGCATTACGACTGAGATTAGAGATTTGTGCCTGGAACTCAAAACCGCTGTTATTAAATAAAAAAATAATGTCCCCAGCGGCCAAACGTAACACGCGAGTTATGTAATGGCTTAAATCTGCGTCGAGAATTATATTGCTGTTTAACTCTAGTTTAGTATTGATAAAAAATCGGTGTTTACGCATATTTTTGTAATTTGCTTACTTTATCCGTGCGTTCCCAAGTAAACTCATGTTCTTCACGGCCAAAGTGGCCATAAGTTGCAGTTTTTGTATATATTGGCCGCAATAAGTCTAACATGGTAATAATACTATGCGGTGTTAAATCAAATACTTGCTCGATAGCGAAAGTAATTCTTTCATCAGGGATCTTACCAGTACCAAAAGTATTTACATAGATAGATGTTGGTTTGGCCACACCTATCGCATAAGATACTTGTACTTCACAACGATCGGCTAGGCCAGCAGCAACGACGTTTTTGGCTACATAGCGACAGGCATACGCAGCAGAGCGATCTACTTTAGAAGCGTCTTTGCCAGAAAAAGATCCGCCGCCATGGTGCGCCATGCCACCATAGGTATCAACAATTATTTTACGCCCAGTTAAACCACAATCACCCATCGGCCCACCAATTACAAATCTGCCAGTAGGGTTAATAAAATATTGCGTTTTATGATGCAGCCATGCTTCTGGAATTACCGGCTTAATTATGTTTTCGATCACTGCTTCAATTAGTGCGCTATGCTTAATTTCCGGATTATGTTGAGTGGATAAAACGATTGAATCTACGCCAATTGGGCGAAAATTTTCATAGCGTAAAGTAATTTGACTTTTTGCATCGGGACGCAGCCAAGGTAGAGCGCCATTCTTGCGTAGCTCGGCTTGACGGCGCATTAATTTATGTGCGTAATGAATTGGTGCGGGCATTAACTCTTTAGTTTCATTACAAGCGAAACCAAACATTAAACCCTGATCGCCGGCGCCTTGTTCGCTTGGATCTTTATGTTCGATGCCGCGGGCAATATCCGGTGATTGGCGGCCAATGGAAGTAAGTACGGCACAAGAATTACCATCAAACCCTATATCAGAGTGTGTATAACCAATTTTATTAATGGTTTTGCGAACTAATGTTTCGACATCAATTAAAGCTTGGGTATTGATTTCACCGCCAACTAAGACTAAACCTGTTTTAACAAAAGTTTCGCAAGCTACATGCGCTGCTGGATCTTGCGCTAAAATATTATCCAAAACTACATCTGAAATTTGATCAGCTATTTTATCCGGGTGCCCTTCTGACACAGATTCTGAAGTGAAAATATATTGCTTGCTCATGCTTGATTCCCGACGGATGATTGAAAGCCGATTATTAATTCTAGCGCATTTTCTGCGCAATTGCACCTATCACCGCAAATCTTGGTGAGATAGTCTAAGCTTAAGTTATATAGAGCTAATTAAGAATAATTATATCGAGGGCACTATACTATGTACAGTAAACAAGAAGTTGCATTATTTATTAATAGTATGTTTCATGATATTGGCTGGCTTACCGAATATGGAATACAAACACTTGACGAAATGTTCTTAGGCTTCTCTGAAGCCACGTTAAAAATACAAATAACTTTTAGTGAAGGCTATGAGTTTTTTATAGAATATGTTTCCAACAATTCAGGCAAGAGAAAGCGTTTGCCTGTATCGCCCGCAACTGAGAATGATCTAATCAATATCATTAATATTTGTAATGTAATTGCATCTTATCTGCAACATTTAGGCGAAGGTGAATTAATTATTATCAGAACTAATTCTATTAATTTTGATGTATCGTATGTACCATTGTTAGATGCATGTATGGGCCCCCAAGAAATTGTTTATGATATAGAACATGATACAGAACAATGGTTGTCGGCCTTATTTAAAGAGTTTAAACAACATGACAATCCATGCAAACCGGCGGCAGGTGTAAACTCAAGATGCCTGCGGTAACGGCTGCTTGCTGAATTTATTGAAAAATTTGGCATTAATACTCAAGACCATAGTACTTAAAGTAATTACCGTAATGCCTAACCACATGTCAAAAGTTTTAGGAATTTCAAAAAATATTATATAGCTTGCTAGGGCGCAGATGATCAATTTTGCCGCGCCAAACGGCAACAAAAAAGTAACCTCGGCCAGTTCATAGGCTTTATTAAATGCATAGTGGGCTAATGCGCCTAATGAACCCAATAGTAATAACCAAGGTAAGTGCTCAGTAGTTGGACTTACCCAGCCATAATACAGCATTGGCAGCAAACTTAACGGCGCTATAAAAGTTAACAAATACCAGGTTAAGGCGCGTGGTGATTCATATTGTTTTAATAATTCACGCGTCAAAATTTTATCTAGACTAAAGACGAAGGCAGATAATAACGGCAATAGCATATACCAAGAATAACTGGTTGAGTTTATTAAGGCCTGATCGGGCCTGGCGATTAGGAAGCCACCGCTGATGCTTAATATTACGGCAATCTTGCGTTGTAGATTAAAATTTTCTTTTAAAATTAATATTGCTGCTAACACCGTAATAATCGGCGCAATAAAACTTAATGCTACTACTTGGGTCACTGGTATATAGCGTAGACTTAAGTACCATAGGCCAATACCTAGCGCGGCGGTAACTATTCTGAAGGTATGCAACCATGGTCTATTAGTATTAAGTTCAAGCTTAAATTGCTTGGTTTTCCAGATCCAAGCAGAGATTAGCAACATGCCAATAATATTTTGAAAAAACATTATAGTATAAATAGGTAGCGGCTGATCTAGCGGCAATGGCGAGCCACCAGATAAATAGCGCACCAATAGATTTATCCCGGCGAAACAGCCGCAAGATAATACTTTCCAGAAAACGCCTTGCCATATTTTTTGCATGCGCCATTATACTCACTAAGGGCTTTTTGGTACAATCGTGCTTAGTTATATATTGGTTATATATTAATTTTTAAGTTAGAAAGATTTCGAGGTTAATCCATGCCTATACGCCGCGTGCTTGCGAACGCCATACGCTTTTTAAGCCTAGACGCTGTTCAATTAGCTAACTCAGGACATCCAGGAATGCCCATGGGGATGGCGGATATTGCCGAGGTGCTTTGGAATGATTTTTTAGTGCATAACCCAGCGAATCCTAATTGGTGTAATCGGGATCGTTTTGTTTTATCTAACGGCCACGGCTCGATGCTGTTGTATAGTTTGTTGCATCTTACGGGTTATGATCTGACGCTTGAGGATCTAAAAAAATTTCGCCACATACACTCGCGTACTCCAGGTCATCCAGAATATGGCATTACCGTAGGCGTGGAGGCTACGACTGGGCCATTAGGCCAAGGTTTAGCTAATAGCGTAGGTTTTGCCTTGGCGGAAAGATTACTCGCGAATCAATTTAATAAACCAGGCTATCCAATAATCGATCACTATAGCTATTGTTTTGTAGGTGATGGTTGCCTAATGGAAGGCATTTCGCATGAAGTGGCATCGTTAGCTGGAACTTTAGGCTTGCACAAATTAATAGTGCTATGGGATGACAATGGCATATCAATTGATGGTGAAGTTACTGGTTGGTTTAAAGATAATACGCCGCAGAGATTTTTAGCCTATGGCTGGAATGTTATTAGTAACATCGATGGTCATGATTCGCAGGCGGTGTTGCAGGCGCTGACTGCCGCGCGTGCAGAGCAGCAGCGACCAACCTTAATTTGTTGTAAAACCCAAATTGGTTTCGGTGCACCTAAATTAGTTGGTAGTGCCAAAGTTCATGGCTCGCCATTAGGAGTCGATGAAGTTAATGCCACGCGGCAAAATTTAGCCTGGGAATTTCCTGCTTTCGAAATTCCGCGTGAAATTTATCAAGCTTGGGATGCGCGTACTAAAGGCCGTGCAGCTGAGCAACAATGGCAAGCATTATTTGCTCAATATACAACTACATATCCACAATTAGCCGCAGAATTCTCGCGACGAATAGCAGCACAGCTACCAGATACTTGGCCAGCGGTAATAAAAGATTTATTACAAACGGTGCAAAAAAATATGCCAGAAGTAGCAAGCCGTAAAGCTTCGCAAAACGTGCTAGACGTTATTGCTGGCTGTTTACCAGAATTATTAGGCGGCTCTGCAGACTTGTCTGGTTCGAATTTAACTATGCATAAACTTGCGACCGTGATTAAACCGCAACAGCTAAGCGGTAATTATATAAATTACGGCGTACGAGAGTTTGGCATGTCAGCGATTATGAATGGCTTAGCTTTACATGGCGGTTTTATTCCATATGGTGGTACGTTTTTAACTTTTTGTGATTACGCGCGTAATGCAGTGCGTATGAGCGCGTTAATGAAACAGCGAGTTATTTACGTTTATTCGCATGATTCTATCGGTCTGGGCGAAGACGGGCCGACACATCAACCGATAGAACATCTCACTATGTTACGTATCACGCCGAATGTTTCGCTGTGGCGACCGTGTGATGCAATAGAAACAGTGGTGGCGTGGCAAGCAGCGGTAGAAAGATTAAATGGGCCAACCTGCTTAGCGCTATCGCGCCAAAATCTGCCAGCATATTGGCGTTCAGACAGCATGTTGGCTCAAATTAGAGCTGGCGGCTATATTTTACAAGATTGTGCAGATTTTCCGAATGCAATTATTATTGCTACTGGATCGGAAGTAGAAATTGCAGTGGCAGCGGCGGATCAGTTAACGCGTCAGGGGCATAAAATTCGTGTAGTATCTATGCCTTGCGTGGATTTGTTTTTGCAGCAAAGTGCTACGTATCGATCAGAAGTTTTGCCAGATACGGTTACGGCGCGGGTCGTAGTTGAAGCCGGATCGCGTGAATTTTGGTATCAGTTTACTGGTATGAGCGGCAAAATAATTGGCTTAAATACGTATGGTGAGTCTGGTACCAGCCAAGATGTGTACAAGTATTTAGGGATAACTGTAGACGCAGTAGTTGCTGCGGTGCAGCAATGTTTAACAACCAATGGAGATTAACCATGACTATTACGGTAGCCATTAACGGTTATGGGCGCATCGGACGCAATATTGTGCGGGCGCTGTTTGAAGCGAAACGGCATAAAGAAATTAAGATTATCGCCATCAATGATCTAGGTGATCTGCAAACTAACGCGCATTTGACTAAGTATGATACTACACATGGGATTTTTGCCGAAGATGTTAGTATTGATGGTGAAAACTTGGTAATTAACAATCATAAAATTTTATGCTTGCGGGAGCGGGATCCAAAAAATTTACCTTGGCAAAAACTAGGTGTAGATATAGTGTTTGAATGTACCGGGTTATTTGCGAGTAATGAAAAAGCGCAACAACATTTATTCGCCGGGGCCAAGAAAGTGTTAATCTCAGCTCCTGCAGGAGCTGATGTCGATGCGACTATAGTATTTGGCGTTAATCATAATACTTTGACCAAGGCGCACAGAATAGTTTCGAATGCGTCTTGTACGACTAATTGTTTGGCGCCATTGGCTATGGTATTGCACCAGGCTCTTGGTATAGAAACTGGTTTAATGACGACAATTCACTCGTATACTAACGATCAAGTGTTAGTTGATGTATATCATACCGATTTGCATCGGGCGCGCGCAGCTGCACACTCTATGATCCCGACTAAAACCGGCGCAGCTGCAGCTATCGGCTTAGTGTTACCAGAGTTAGATAAAAAATTAGATGGCTTTGCGATGCGGGTGCCAACGCTGAACGTGTCAGTAGTAGATTTGACCTTTAAAGCTAAACGCGCAACGACTGTTACCGAAGTAAATAATATTTTAACGGCAGCGGTTAACAAAGAATTAAAATCCATTGCTGCTGTTAACGAGTTACCCTTAGTATCAGTAGACTTTAATCATAACCCAGCTTCGTGTGTGTTTGATCTAACGCAAACTAAAGTGCTTGGCGATGTTGTCAAAGTACTTGCATGGTATGATAACGAATGGGGCTTTTCTAATCGGATGTTAGATACCGCTGCTGCTATGATGCGAGCGTAATTCATGGCACCAAGACTGTTGACTCTAGACGAAGTAGATCTACGTAATAAGCGCGTATTAATTCGTGAAGATTTCAATGTGCCGATTGAAAATGGCCAAGTACAAAGTGACTTAAGAATACGTGCTGCGCTGCCAGGAATTAAACAAGCATTAGCAGCTGGCGCGCAAGTACGTTTAATGTCACATCTAGGACGCCCAGCAGCGGGTAACTGGCTTGCAGAATATTCGTTAGAACCAATTGCCAAATGTCTACAGCAATTATTAAATTTGCCAGTAAAATTTATTAAAGACATGTTTAATGAGCCAGTGTCGCCGACTGATAATCTAATTTTATTTGAAAATGTTAGGTTTTTAGCTGGTGAGACTGAGAATGATATTAGTTTAGCCAAAAAAATGGCAAGTATGTGTGATGTGTTTGTTATGGATGCCTTTGGCAGTGCACATCGGGCGCATGCCTCAACGGTGGGGGTGGCTGAATTTGCGCCCCAGGCAGTGGCGGGGCCATTATTAATGCAGGAAATTACAGCGTTAGATAAAATCATGCTCGCGCCAATAGCGCCAGTGGTAGCGATAATTGGTGGTGCTAAAATATCCACTAAACTGCAAGTTTTATTTTCTCTAATTACTAAAGTAAATAGTTTGATCATTGGCGGTGGCATGGCTAATACGCTATTAGCTGCACAAGGGGTAGATATTGGCGCTTCGTTATGTGAAGCAGATTTAATTCCCGAAGCTAAGCGCTTATTGTTAGCGGCGCAGCAATGCAAGTGTCAAATATTATTGCCAATAGATTTTGTTACTGCAGACAATAAAATATTAGATATCGGCGCACAAACGATAGTTAATTATATTCAGCCAATTAAACAAGCTAGAACTATTCTCTGGAATGGGCCATTAGGGGTGTTTGAAGATCCAAAATATGCAAATGGCACGCGCCAGATTGCTATAGCGGTAGCTAACAGTCAGGCTTTTTCAGTTGCTGGTGGTGGTGATACGTTATTAGCTATCGAGCAATTCAAACTCACTGAGCAAATAGATTATATTTCTACCGGTGGAGGTGCTTTTTTAGAATATATAGAAGGCAAAGCGTTGCCTGCAATCACAGTTTTGTTAACCAACAATGGACCGTAAATTATGCTGGAAAAACCAAGAAACAACGTGCTACGACGGACAAAAATTATTGCTACCATTGGCCCAGCAAGTGAAAGCTTAGAATTATTGCGTAGTATCATCAACGCAGGGGTTGATCTGGTGCGGATTAATATGTCGCATGGAACGTTAGATCGACATGTACAAGTAATAAATAACGTACGTGCAATCAGTGCGGAACAAAATAAAGAAGTCGGAATTTTACTAGATTTACAAGGACCAAAAATCAGGATTGCCAAATTTAAGCTTGGTGAAATAGATTTGCTGGTGAACGATAAAATAATTTTAGATCCAGATTGTGCGGATGCAGATGGCGATAAATTACGCGTAGGTATAGATTATAAAATTTTAGCCAAAGACTTAAAGCCAGGCGATAGATTATTATTGGATGATGGCCGCATAGTGATGGATGTGGCAGCTATTGAAGGCATGAAGATACATTGTATTGTAAAACTAGGTGGTAAATTATCCAATAACAAAGGTATTAATCGTCAAGGCGGTGGGCTATCGGCAGAGGCGTTAACCAATAAAGATAAACAAGATATATTATTTGCTGCTAAATATGCGGTCGATTATGTGGCAGTATCTTTTCCGCGTTGTGCCGATGATATTCAGATGGCGCGCAATTTACTATTAGAAGCTGGTAGCGAAGCTGGGATAATTGCTAAAATAGAGCGTGCGGAAGCGGTGCAAAACCTGGAAGAAATAATTGAAGTGTCTGATGCGGTAATGGTGGCGCGTGGGGACTTAGGCGTAGAAATTGGTTTTGCTGAGTTGCCAGCGATACAAAAACGTATCATTAGTAAGTCTAGGTATTTAAATAAAGCTGTTATTACTGCGACACAAATGATGGAATCGATGAACTTTAATACCATCCCGACACGTGCTGAGGTAAGTGATGTGGCGAATGCGGTACTACAAGGCACAGATGCTGTGATGTTATCGGCAGAAACAGCATCAGGGATGTATCCAATAAAGGCTGTTGAAGCAATGGCTGAAGTTTGTTTAGCAGCAGAACGGGAATGTGATCCGCAATCATTACAGCAACAAAAATTAGAACGCAATTTTAATCGTGTTGATGAAGCTGTTGCCATGGCTGCAATGTATACTGCCAATCATTTAGAAGTTAAAGCTATTGTTGCACTTACGGATACTGGTTTGACGCCATTGCTAATGTCAAGAATGCGTTCGGGTATTCCAGTTTATGGTGTAAGTAGCAGTAAATTAGCTCGTGGGCGCATGACATTATATCGCGGGGTTTATCCTGTCGATTTTGATATAACCGTATTTGCGCGTTGGGAAGTGCTGCGCGCAGTGCTTACCGAATTGCGTGAAAAAAATATAGTGCTAGTTGGTGAAAGGGTAATTATAACTCGAGGCGATGTAGTAGGCAGCGTTGCGATCACCAACTCATTGAAAATTGTGACGGTAGATTAGAGCTAAAATTTAAGATTAATATATGTAAATATATAGGGAGTTAAACAATGGCGTTAATAACATTACGCGAATTATTAGATCATGCAGCAGAAAATGATTACGGAGTGCCAGCTTTTAACGTGAATAATCTGGAACAAATTCGTGCGATTATGGAAGCGGCTAATCAGACTAATAGCCCAGTAATAGTGCAAGCTTCAGCTGGAGCGCGTAAATATGCCGGTCCTAGATTCTTACGCCATTTAATTTTAGGTGCAGTGGAAGAGTTTCCACATATTCCTGTCTGTATGCATCAAGATCATGGTGCATCGCCTAGCGTTTGTCAGCAATCAATTCAATTGGGTTTTACTTCAGTAATGATGGACGGCTCGTTAATGACGGATATGAAGACGCCAGCTAGTTTTGCATATAATATTGAAAATACAGCGCTAGCCGTGCAGATGGCGCATGCTTGTGGTGTATCGGTAGAAGGTGAATTAGGCTGCTTGGGATCATTAGAAAGCTTAACTGCACCAAAAGAAGATGGCTCAGGTGCGGAGGGGAAATTAACTAAAGACATGTTATTAACCAATCCAGATCAAGCTGCTGAATTCGTTAAAGCTACTAAAGTTGATGCGCTGGCGATTGCTATTGGCACTAGTCACGGTGCGTATAAGTTTCACCGGCCACCTAGTGGTGAAATATTAGCGATCGAGCGCGTGAAGCAAATTCATAATCGTATCCCTAATACTCATTTAGTTATGCATGGCTCATCTTCAGTGCCAAAAGAACTATTAGATATTATTGATCAATACGGTGGTGATATGGGTGAAACATACGGGGTACCAGTATCAGAAATTCAGCATGGCATCAAGTATGGAGTTCGTAAAATAAATATCGATACTGATTTGCGTTTGGCTGCAACAGGCGCTATCCGGCGTTACTTGGCGTTAAATAAAAAAGAATTTGATCCACGTAAATATAACATAGAGGCTATCAATGCTATGCGTGCTGTTTGTATTGCTAGATATAACGAGTTTGGCGCGGCGGGACAAGCTAGTAAAATCAAACCACTGCTCTTAGAACAAATGGCAAGTAGATATGCCGCCGGTGAATTAGAACCACGGATTGTTTAATTTTGAAGATTTGCCGTTGTGCATGGGTTAATTTAAACAATAATCTTTATATTCGCTATCATGATGAAGAATGGGGCAGACCGGTACATGATGATCTGGTCCATTTTGAGTTTCTCACTTTAGAGGGAGCACAAGCTGGCTTGAGCTGGGAGACTATTCTTAACAAGCGTGAAAACTATCGTAAATTATTTGCCGGCTTTGATCCGCAAAAAATAGCACGCTTTACGCCGCAGAAAATTTCCGACCTATTAGTTAATCCTGGTATTGTTAGAAACAAACTAAAGATTGCCTCGACAATTAGTAACGCCCAAACATTTTTAAAGATCCAAACAGAGTTCGGTAGCTTTGATCGGTATATCTGGGATTTTGTAGCTGGTCAGCCCATGGTCAATAAATTTAAAACCACCGCTGATTATCCTACTCACACTGAACTTAGCGATAAAATTTCCAAAGACTTAAAACAACGTGGTTTTAAATTTGTTGGCAGTACTATCATATATGCCTACATGCAAGCCGTAGGTCTAGTTAACGATCACGTAATTAGTTGTAGTGCTAGAGCTGCTAAACTTAAATCTTGGTGTGTATATGTAATTCGTTGCGCTGACAACACACTATACACTGGTATTACTAATGATCTAACGCGCAGATTTAACGAGCATCAATCACAAAGTTCACGTTGCGCGAAATATTTACGTGGTAAACAGCCATTAGAATTAGTGTTGCAACTATGTACAAATACCAAGAATAATGCACTAAAACTCGAATATAAACTCAAAAAACTATCCAAGTTAGAAAAAGAATTAATAATACAAACGCCAACATTATTAAAATATTAGTTGTATTTTTATGTGGGTGTGGTTAAATGGATTGGATCGCGCTTTCCTGAGCGTATTCAATTTGTATGTTTAATAGTTGGTAACGTTAATATTGCTAAAACATATTAATCAAGAATAATAAGGAGTAGGCGTAAAAAATTACTCAGCGAGGAGTTAATTGTTAGTGTGGCTAATTAAATTTTATCAAAAAGTTGATTTTTTAATTGATGACGCTATAATCTTAGTTAATGATTTGTATCGGGTAACAATTCTTATTTTTTATCGTAGGTGACATAAACATGGAAAGATTGAATTTAGATAAGTTTAAAATATTGGCCGCAGCAGTAACGCTGGCAATGTTTGCAGGAACGGCGTGTGCTGAGACCGAGTTGTATGGTCAAATTAACAGAACGATTACTCATTTTGATGATAGTCGTGATCAAGGTACTTTATTCTCAGACAATTCGTTTGCACCAAGCATGTTAGGCGTTAAGTCTATGGCGCATGTAAATAAATGCGTAACTGTTGGTGGTGTGCTAGAAGCGCAAATGAGCCCAAACAGTGCGCGTATGGTAAGTCAATTACGCCAAACTGAACTTGGTAGCAACATAATGTTCGTAAATAGAGCGGACGTATGGGCTTCTGCTGGCGTTTGGGGTAAGTTCTCCCTAGGCTACGGCGATCCAGCTTCTATGGGTATTACTCGTATGTCTTATGCTAGAACTGGCGATACAGTAAGTAGCTCCAGAGTTGAAAACTTGGCTGGTGGTCTGCATTTCCACACCCAAGGTAGCGTAAACCGCGTAGTCGCTCCTACTGCTACTACTGCTGGTACCCCAGTTGTTTCAATGCTCTTTAATAGCATTGATGGCGTTGGCAGCTTTGATCTTTCTGGTAAATTTAACCAAAAGAATCGCGTACGTTGGGACTCTGACAAGTGGAATGGCTTAAGCTTAGCTGTATCACATGGTAGCGTGCAAGAGCGTGTTACATCGACAACCGACTTTACCGATGTTGATCCTATTACCAGATCTTATACAGATGCTGCATTAAGATACGAAGGTAGCTTTGATGACTTTATGGTTTCTGCTGGTTTAGGCTTAGGTTACTACACTAGAGACAGTCTAGCTACTGAAGATAACGTAACTACAACTGGCGCTAACCGTGGTCAAAAACTATGGGCTGGTTCTGTAGCTGCTGAACACAAACCAACTGGTTTCAACGCTGCGTTCTCTTATGGTAACAAGCGTAAAATGATTCCTGCTTTGAACAACCAAAAATCTTGGTTTGCTCAAGTTGGTAAACACTTCTCTTGGATGCACTATGGCAAAACTAATCTTGCTATCGACTTCTTTAAGGGTACAAATGTGTTAACCAATATTGATAACTCTAAGTCATTTGGTTTTGGCGTGGTACAAGATTTGGATAAAGCCAACTCTTCTGTATACGCAACAGTAAGAAACTACAAATACAACACAAATGCTACAACTAAGTATGACACCATTAAGGTTGCTGCTGTAGGCTTTATGTTTAAGTTTGGAGCGATGCTGTAATAATAGATTGAGTGTGTAGACGTTATAGGGATTTGTTTGTTAAAGTTACCGAGGAATTGGTACAGCCCTGCAAATCATAGAGTCCCGAACAACGTCTACACAACGTCTTCTCCCCACACCCTCTTTCTCTCACTCGATTTCTTTCTGCGTAGTTTTAATTTATTAAGTATTTTTGTTCCAGTAATTCACTTCCCAGTTACCGTTTACATTCGATAAGCTGCCTACAGCACCAGTTGCTAGCTTAAGTTTATATTGTTTGCTGAAAGCCATAAAATCGCCAGTTAAAAATGGTGCAAAACGCGCGATGCCATTACTGGTTACGACCAGTACGGTTTTTCCAGGGTATTTATATTCAACTTCATGCGCGAAGTTAAACCAATTTCTGGTAATGCGATCCGGATCAGCCAGCCAACCTGGCGGTACTTCGGCCAACTGCTCCCAGTCTTGCAATGCATTGGCGCCAATTCTAGCGATTACTTCGTCTTCAGTTTTGCCTTCGTCAGGACCATAGTTAATCTCGTCGAAGATACTGTTTTGTAAAATAGGTAAACTAAAATTAGCAGTTTTAAGGGCAATACTCGCAGTCTCGATAGTGCGTGATAAACAACTAGTATACACAGCTGCGAAATTTAGTTTCTCGCTAAAAAAATAATTACCTAGCCGCTGTGCTTGTTGTTTGCCGGAACTAGATAATGGCAAATCGGTACGGCCTACTCGCAGTACTGTATCGCCCGGATTAAAAGTGTTGCCATGTCTGGCGATAATTATAGTTGTCATAATTAAATGTTACTCACCTAATAATTGCGCCACTAATTTGGCATCATCTAGAGTATCTACGCCGCGCCAAGCGTTAAGATTGGGTAACTTGACTGGTACTGCTTGAATTTTAAAACTATTTTCTAATAATCTTAATTGTTCTAAACCTTCTAGTTGTTCGTAATTGCCAAGCGGCAAAGCAGCGAAAGTCTCTAACATATCCAGGGTATACGCATAAATGCCTAAGTGTTGATATATGGGCGACAACTGCTGCGTGTTACGTAGTTGTGACTCGTTACGTATACCGGGAATAATTTGTTTAGAGAACCAGATGGCCTCTTGTTTATTATTCATAATTACTGTAGTACCGCTAAATGGGTTATTGATTTTAGTATTACGCAACGAATCTAATTCATTCCAGGTAAGCTGTACTACTGGCGTGGCAATACAGCTGGTATTAAGATTTAATATAGTATTTAATAATTCGGTAATTACCGTTACTGGCGTCAAGGGCGTATCGCCCTGTAAATTGATAATAATGCTGGGTTTTACAGGCAAAAGATTAATTGCAGATATTACGCGATCAGTGCCGGTGCTACAAGCTGGATCAGTTAGTAACGCGTCGACGCCTAGTTGTTGTGCGTGCTGTAAAATACGATCATCATCAGTTGCTACCAGAATTTTGCCGCCGAATTGCTTCGCGGCCAGCTGTGCAGTTTCGCATACGCGTTGTAACATGGTTTTACCAGCGATCATTAATAATGGTTTGCCTGGTAAGCGGCTAGAGTTATAGCGCGCAGGAATTACAATTAAAATATTTTGTTGCAAGTTTAAAGTACCTGTATTGAATTTTCTAAGCCAATGATTATTTTATCCGCACGGCGCATAGCAAATATGCCGTTACTTACTACCCCGGGAATTTGATTAATTTTAGTTTCTAATTCTATAGGCTGAGTGATTTGCCAGTTATATACGTCTAAAATTATGTTGCCATTATCGGTAATAAATTTATCGCGATATTGTGGTTGTCCGCCTAGTTTTACTAGTTGCCGGGCAACATAACTGCGAGCCATAGGAATTACTTCTACTGCCACTGGAAACGTACCCAAGATAGTAGGTTGTTTGCTGGAATCAACAATACAGATAAATTGTTGACTGGCGTTGGCTAGAATTTTTTCACGCGTCAAGGCGCCGCCACCGCCTTTGACTAGTTGGCGTAAAGCATTAAAAGCATCGGCGCTGTCTATGTACAGTGGTAACTCCGCAACTGAATTTAGATCGAGCAACGGCAGTTGGTGTTTTTTTAATAACTCAGCGGTGGCGTTAGAGCTAGCGACTACCCCGGCAAGATTTAGCTTGGCGTTGGCTAATTGCTCTATAAAATAGTTAGTGGTACTGCCGGTGCCGAGTCCAAGGATTGAATTTGGTTGCACATAGGCTAAGGCGGCTTTAGCTGCGCAGTTTTTCATGGCCGTTATTTGCTGCTGATTCATATTAACCCACTATTTAATATTAGTTATAGGTTAAACCACATGCGGCTTAGAAACAAATTTACTACAACCTTAACCTTGCATTTTTTACTGCGTCGACTAAATTATACTATACAGTATGCAAATTATAACAATTTAAATTTTACAAAGGGCTCAACAAGTGATTAGGCATAAACCAGACATAATATTAGCATTAGTGGTTGTTTTAAGTTTTGGCATTATGGTTAGCAGTTATGCTGCTGGACTATTTTGAAATTAGTTTAAAATCAAAGTTTCTACTTCGGTAATTACCATATCTAACGGCCAATCCCAGCCTTCAGTTGGAATATTGGCAATTTTTTGACAACTATACGCTAATCCTACCAGTTTTGGCCGCTGCTCAGGGGCTAGCATAGCTAAATCAGCTAAGGCTGTATCGTAGAAGCCTCCGCCCATACCTAAACGATTGCCGTGATCGTCAAAGCCAACAAGTGGCACAAAAATCAGATCAAGATCAGTTATGGCAATAATGTTGCTATAGCCAATTTCCGGCTCTAGAATTCCATAGTGGTTGCTTACTAACAGAGTTTGGCGTGTATAGGCGGCAAAGGCTAAGGTTTGTCTGGTCTTGAGGCATAACACTGGTAGATAGCACTGTTTGCCCAGGGTTAACGCTTGTTGCAGTAAGGGGATACAATCGATCTCATCGTCATGTGGCCAATACATAGCAATATGGGTTGCAGTTTGAAAGTCTGGTAGTTGGCAGGCGTTAGCGCACAAACGATCCGTTGCTGTAGTGCGTGCTGCCAGCGGGATAGCTTGCCGCTTAGCGCGCAATTGTAGGCGTAGTTCGGCTTTTTTGTTTATGCTCGGCATCAGGTGGCGCACTCCGCTTTGCCGTTACGGGCCGTTGGCTTGAACCCTTGAGGTTCAAGTGGGTGCCAGGTTGAAGTATCAGGCTGTCTACTCGCGGCAGATATGCACAACAACTCCATATTAATGGTCCCCGTTATCTAGGATATCGGCTCAAGACTCTACTGCCCGCTCACGCACATTGTAGGGCGCGCCATTGGGGATCGTATCTGCAGTTGCTTAAGCGGTCAAGTAAGAATCAGAGCATTTTCAATTCTGTCACACATTCCAACAACACGCTGATCATATTCTTGTTGCGTAAAATTAGCAGTGTCTTTAAATGTTAACAGTTCATGGGCCAAATTTAACGCTGCCATCACTGCAATACGTTCTAACCCAACAATTCTGCCAGTAGCTTTAATATCTTTCATTTTGCCGTCCAAGAGTAAGGCTGCATTGATTAAGCTATGCACTTGATCTTCAGTACATGCTACTTGATAATCTTTACCAAGAATTTTTACTGCAATGCTCTTTGTAGTGGTCACTGTTTAACCTCGGGTTATAGATTTATTATTAAAAAATGTAATGCAGGAGTCTACAATAGTCAATAAGTTGTCAAACAAACATAGTAAATTAATATTAGCATTAAGGCTAGCATTCGAGCTAAAATTAAACCATTAAACCTTAGAGAGTAAATATAGAAGCTTAAATAATGGTAAAAAAAATATCTTACGCAGATCTAGACCGAGCTATAAATGAAATGGGCGCTAAAATAAGTGCAGCGGAATTGCATGGTCTTTTGACTGGCATGTTATGTGCCGTGCGTCCACCGAAAGAATCAGTATGGCGCGAGCTTATTTTGGAAAGTATGGGCTGTGCCATGCCAGTTAAAAAACATTGGGACATTATTAGCAAAACGGCTAGTCGAATTGCCAGCGAACTGACGGATATAAGTTTAGGGTTTATAGTATTGTTGCCAGGTGATGAGATAGATTTACCAATCCGCGCAGTTGAGTTAGGTGCGTGGTGCCGAGGCTTTTTAAGTGGCCTTGGTTTAGCCGGTATTTCTGGCAATGATTTACAAAATCCGGTAATTAAAGAATTAGTTTATGATTTATCGCAGGTAGCACGTTTAAGTGCTGATATGCAAGAAGCTACTGAAGAAGATGAAATAAGTTATATGGAGCTAATCGAATATTTACGCATAGCTGTGCAAAATATCCAATTAGAGCTGCACAATTCAGGTACCAACCAAATGTTACATTAGTGTAGCAGAGGAACGAGGGAACGATGCAAGAGTTTATAACCAGACGATCTAAATTAGCTGCTCAATTGTTGAATAACAGTGTAGCTATATTATTTGGTGCGCAATTACAAACACGTAATGGTGATGTAGAGTATCCATTTCGTCAAGATAGTGATTTTTATTATCTAAGCGGCTTTGCAGAACCTGCTGCGGTAATGGTTTTGTGCAAAAACGAACAAGGTAAAGTCACGTATATCATATTTAATCAGCCAAATGATCCAGAGGCAGAAATATGGAATGGTAAACGTGCCGGTCAAGCTGGCGCCTGCAAAGATTATTTAGCTGATAAAGCCTATGATATTGCTAAACTTGATGCAGAACTGCCTTTATTATTAGCCAATCAACAAGTTATATATTTTAGTATAGGCGCAAAAACAGAAACCGATCAGCAAGTAAGCAAATGGCTAAATGCTGCTAAAAGAAACAGAGAAACTACGCGTGTGCCAGATACAATCATAGATCTAAAACCTATATTACACGAATTACGTTTATTTAAAAGTACGCAAGAAATAGAATATATGCGTCAGGCAGCACAAATCTCTGCTAGTGGGCACTTAAAGTTGATGCAAAATTGTCAGGCTGGGTTATTAGAGTATCAACTTGAAGCTATATTTAACGCACATTGTTTGCAACACGGTTGTCGTGGTTTAGCTTATAGTTCTATAGTTGCTGGCGGCAACAATAGTTGTACTCTGCATTATATTGCTAATGATCAAATATTACGTGAAGGTGATTTAGTCCTAGTAGACGCTGGGGGTGAATATAATTATTATGCCGCTGATATTACGCGTACTTTCCCGGTGAATGGCAAGTTTAGCGCAGAACAAAAGCTGATTTATAATCTAGTATTACAAGCACAACTAGCTGGTATAGAACAAGTTAAACCAGGAAATACTTGGGATCGTGTCCAAGAAACAATGGTACAGATTATAGTTGCAGGTTTAGTTGAGCTAAAAATCTTAACTGGTGATGTTAAGCAGCTAATAAAAGACAATGCGTATAAGAAATTTTATATGCATAGTAGTGGTCATTGGTTAGGCATGGACGTACATGATGTTGGTAAGTATAAACTACAAGGTAAATGGCGTAAATTTGAGCCGGGGATGGTATTAACCGTAGAGCCAGGTATATATATTGCCAACACTTTGTCTGGTATTGATAAAAAATGGTTTGGAATTGGGGTCAGAATAGAAGACGATGTTCTAGTGACCAAAGATGGCAACGAAGTTTTGTCAGTCAGTGCGCCAAAGCAAATTGCTGAGATAGAAAGTGCAGCAATTTGATCTGGCTATTATTGGTGGTGGACTGATTGGCGCCAGTATGGCGCGAGCGATGTCAGGTGCTGGATTACGCGTGGTGGTGTTAGATCAGCAGCCAGCCGATGCTTTGTATGCGGCCGCACAAGATAATCGCGGTTTAGCTTTGTCATACACTAGTAGCAAAATATTGGCTGGTTTGAACTGCTGGCAACAATTAGCGGCGGCGGCTGCGCCAATTAAATCGGTGCATGTATCAGAACATGGTGTATTTGGGTTTACTACGTTAACAGCAGCAAAATTTAATATTCCGGAATTAGGCTATGTAGTTAGTGCTAGTGCCTTAGGCCAGGCGTTAGTTGCAGGTTTGGAGTGTTTGCCAGATATAAGTGTAATCCGCCCAGTAAACGTTAATTCTGTAAATTACGATACAGCTCAGCAAATATGGGATTTAGATTTAGACTCGCAAATAAGTATCCAGGCCAAATTATTAGTTGCTGCTGATGGCAGTGATTCGTTTTTGCGGCATAGATTAAATATAGCGATAACTAGTAAAAATTATCAGCAGTCAGCAATAGTTACAAATATAAGCACTACAGCGGTAATTGGCACACAGGCTTATGAAAGATTCACTGACTATGGCGTATTAGCCTTATTACCGTTTGGCGCAAAAATGCTGAAATGCGTATGGACGGTAGAAAATAGTGCGTTATCTGATATAAATTGTATCGACGATGCTGAGTTTTTGCATAAAGTTCAAGCTGCATTTGGTTTTAGATTAGGCAGATTTTTGCAGATTAGCAAACGTATGGTGTTTGCGATTCAGCAATTACATGCGCAAAGCCTGTATGCACAGGGCGTGGTATTGATTGGTAATGCGGCTAATACGTTGCATCCGGTTGCGGCACAAGGATTTAATTTAGGTTTGCGTGATGTTTCGATATTAGCACAAATACTGTTACAAGCACAGCAAGCTGGTCATGAGCTAAATAGCCAGTTAGTGTTGCAAAAATATGCCAACTTGCGGGCTAGAGATCATCAGTTAACCCAAAAACATACCAATGGCCTAGTTGCAGTATTTGCGAGCGATGCTAGCTTAGTTAAATATTCTCGCCGCTTGGGGATTCTAGCTACACAATTTATACCTTGGTTAAATGAACGAGTTACAGCGCAGGGACTAGGATTATGCAAATAGTAATCTTAGGTGGCGGTATAGTTGGTTTAACTATGGCAAATTTATTATCCCAGGCGGCTGATTTAAATATTATATTAATTGAGTCTAAAGCTATAGATTTTAAGTGGGATCCGGCTAGCTATGATATACGCTGTAGTGCTATTACGCGCGCAAGCCAAAATATTTTTAAGCATATAGGGATCTGGCAGCAAATTGTTGCAACCAGAGTTGGCATGTATAATAAAATGCAAGTTTGGGATGAGAATACACACAACACATTAAATTTTTCTGCTATAGATATAGCACAAGCTGATTTAGGGCATATAGTAGAAAATCGTCTAATCTTACGGGCCCTCTGGGACACCCTGCATGCAAAACACAATGTAACAGTAGTGTTTGGTACAGCACAAAAATTAGAACAACACACCAGCTTTAGCCGCTTATACGTTAATCATAGTTATATCGATGCGCAGTTAATTATCGGTGCGGATGGTGCGGATTCTTGGTTGCGTAACACTGCAAATATAGATGTTATACAACAAGAGCAAAAGCAACATGCATTAGTTGCAACTATCAAAACACAACTGGCGCATGACAATATTGCTAGGCAATGCTTCACGCAATCAGGTTCGATTGCGTTTTTACCGTTAGATCAGACAAATTTAAGCTCGATTGTCTGGTCGGCAGCTCCTGATAAGATTGCAGGTTTGATGCAGCTAACAGACAGCGAGTTTTGCAAGCTGCTATCGCAGGAGTTTGATAACAGGTTAGGGGAGCTAGCTTTGCATGGTGAGCGTGCCTGCTTTCCCTTGCGTATGCTGCATGCTAAAAGCTATATTGCCTCGCGTATTGCTTTAATTGGTGATGCAGCGCATATTGTACATCCCATCGCTGGGCAAGGTTTAAATTTAGGTATTATGGATGCTGCGGCATTGGCAGAGATACTTATTACACAAGCGCAGTTACGTAAAGATATCGGACAACAAGCGGTGCTTAGAAAATATGAACGCTGGCGCAAAGGCAATAATTTGGCGGTTTTAATTCTGGGGCAAGTGTTAAAAACAGCTTTTGCCAGTCCAGATAGTTTATTGCGTGGTTTGTGCAATATTGGTTTGCTGGGTATAGAACGGTTGCCAATACTTAAACAAGTAATGGCATCATTTGCCATGGGTTTAAATTCTGATATACCGATTTGTGCAAAAGCTAGTTATGATTGAATTAATCTAGACATAAAATATGGGAGTAAATATGAGTCATTATCCTGAAGAGTTACAATATTCTGAAACGCATGAATGGGCGCTAAAAATTAATGATATTAATATCGTCACTGTTGGGATAACTGATTATTTGCAACAACAGTTGGGAGAAGTAGAAGCGGTTGAGTTGCCAGAGGTAGGGTTAAAAATAATAGCTGGGGATGATGTCTGTGTGCTAGAGTCGGTAAAAGTTACAGCAGAAATTATTAGCCCGCTAAGTGGTAAAATTGTTGCCGTAAATGAGGACTTGGAAGACTCACCAGGCCTAGTTAATATTGATCCGTATCAAGACGGTTGGTTATTTAAACTTGAATTAAAAGATCCGGTAGAATATGACGAACTAATGGATGTCAGCGCCTATCAAGAATTATTAGCAGAATTAAAGGAAGACTAGGATGCCAAAGCGTAATCGAGATGATGCAAGCAAGGATGCCATAGATCTATTTGGGGTTTATCTTAATAAACATGGCAAGTTTGAAGTAAAAATAATTACTAAAAAAATATCGGTGTTCTTAGGATCTTTTGTGAAAAATGATAAGACTCAAGCTGGTATGTTACGCGATATAGCGCAGCTGTTATGCAATTCGGATCTAAGCGATTCATATAATTTTGGTAAACCTAATATTAAATTTACCGAAGAGGTTTCATTAAGACTACAATCATTGCGAGAACAAAAAAATCTTAAAGAATTTCGTGGAACAGTACGTAAGATTGCGAACATGACGTTGAACAAAATGATCGATGACTATGATCTAGAATCGGCTAAATCTATGTTGCTATCTATAGATAATAAAATTATTGTTTCACTAAGTACAGTGGAGTGTAATGCGGAGTTTAATGCAGATGAGGTTGCAGCAATAGCTGAATTAACTGCGCCGACACCTCCACGTTCACCATTACTGTATTATTTCGTTGGCCAAGAGAATTCTAGCTCGGTGCCAGATCTTATGACATGCTTGACTGAAGTATTTAACGATAATGATTCTGTCGGTATGTCGGCAGTACTTGAGAATGACCTGCTTGAGAGGTTAATCGTAAAAAAACCAAGAATATAAATCATTATTTGTTACTGGTAAATCCTTGTAGTTCATACGTCTAAAAGTAAAATACTTGCTAAGATGAGTATATACTTTATATAAGCTTTGCCGACCAAGTGCAAATTATATCATGCACAGATCATGGCCAAGCGGGAGACGTATGTGATAGATGCTAATGGCTACCGCCTAAATGTTGGCATTGTTCTAGCAAACCAAACAGGTAAGGTTTTCTTGGGCAAACGTATTAAGCAGAATGCTTGGCAATTTCCGCAGGGTGGCTTGGATGATCAGGAAAATATCGAAGAAGCTGTATTTAGAGAATTATTAGAAGAAGTGGGCTTGACGCGTGATAAAGTCGAAATCATAGGTCATACAAGGCAGTGGCTAAAATATAAATTGCCTAAAAGATTGATTAGATCTACTAAACCAACTTGTATTGGGCAAAAACAAAAATGGTTTTTACTCAAATTTATAGGCTTAGACTCGGATATAGATCTGGCTGCAAGTATTAAACCAGAATTTGATGGTTGGGAATGGGTCAACTACTGGTTTCCGCTGTCACAAGTCATACATTTTAAACGTGAAGTCTATAGGCGAGCATTAAAAGAATTAGCACCTATTTTCTTTGGATTATCGGAAAAAAATCTAGGTGCTAGATCATTAGATAACCTAATGGAGTGAGGGGAGCCATGGGAATAGATTTACTTGATATTAGCATGGTAAAGTTATCAATTTTAATCTTATTTATAATTTGTTTAGTCCTGATAGGACTAGTGTTCGCGTTGGCGATTTCATTCTGGCGCTTTAGAGGGATTTTAAAAGAAGAAAAATCTAAGTTGGCGAAAAATTCATCAAACAAGCATTATTTAACCGGTTTAGATAGTCGAGCCAGTTTAATAGATAGGCTAAAAAAATTAATCGATTCTAGTAAAACACAACCAGTTAATATAGCTATGCTGTTTATTGATATTGATGACTTTAATAGTGTAAATGGTTCGTTGGGTGTTAAATTAGGTGATGCGTTATTGCAGAGCGTTGGCCATAGAATAGTAGCGGAAGTAAGTGCTTTTAGTAAATTCATTTATCAAATTGGCAGTGATGAATTCGCTGTTATCTTGTACGATTACGGTAATGATACTTCGATTATTGCTGAGGTTGCCAGTAGTATTATTCAAGTTGTGGCTCAACCTATGAGTTTGCAAGGTTATGATTTGCAAATTAGTTGTTGTGTCGGGATTTGTACCTATCCAGACTGTGCCAGTGATCCAGAAAATTTAGTAAAACACTCTGGTTCAGCTCGTGATAACGCCAAAAAAGCTGGTTATGGATCATACTCTTTTTACACTCAAGAGATGAGAAAAAAATCTGTAATCCGTTCCATAATTAGTGCGGATTTGAGACAAGCATTAGACCGCAATGAATTTTTCTTGCATTACCAACCTAAAATTGATTTAAAAACAGAATCAGTGCAGGGGGCTGAAGCTTTGTTGCGTTGGAATCATCCGTCACTGGGAAATGTTACGCCAGATATATTTATTCCAGTGATGGAAGATTTGGGATTAATACATACTATTGGCAAATGGGTTATTGCTACGGCGTGTAAAGAGATAACTAAATTACATAAAGAGGGTTATGATTCTTTAAATATTGCAATTAATTTGTCGCCGCATCAATTTGATAAAGGCGATATAGCCAGTATAATCGCCGAAGTTATCTGGGATACCGGTATTGCACCGCATAAAGTTGAATTAGAGCTAACAGAAGCCGTAGTAATGAGTGATACAGAAAAATCATCTTTGATGCTGAAGGTATTGCAATCTATGGGTGTTAAAATTGCTATCGATGATTTTGGCACTGGCTATTCTTCAATGAATCAATTAACTAGATTTCCGGTAGATATTCTAAAAGTAGATCGTTGTTTTATTCATGATATGCATTTAATCCCGGCAAATATGGCAATTGTTTCGACTATCATACGCATGGCTAAACAATTAGGCTTTGAAGTAGTTGCCGAAGGCGTTGAGTGTATCGAAGAGCTTGAAATATTACGTGATCAAGATTGTGATATAATTCAGGGCTTCTATTATAGCAAGCCATTACCATTTGCAGAATTTGCAAACTATGTGCGTAAGAAAAATACTGTTATTGTCAGTGATGCCAACGATCAGGATCAACTAGCTTGACTTGAATCTAAATCTTGCGTTTAATGCTATGAGGCCATTAAACAAACCATTATTTAGTTAAATAGAAAATTTATGTTAATGTTTCCAAATATTGATCCTATTGCCATCGCAATTGGGCCTGTGGCTGTGCATTGGTATGGGTTAACCTATCTAATTGGATTTATTGGCTGCTATCTATTATCGGTGTGGCGTGGTTGTGGTACTGACTGGAATGCACAGAAATTAGCCGATGTATTATTTTATGTTGCAGTCGGCATAATTTTTGGTGGACGTATTGGCTATATACTATTTTATTCTCCAGCGGATATTTTGCTAAACCCATTTTCTTTAGTTGAATTTTGGCAACCTGGCCGTTCATTTCATGGTGGGATGCTGGGAGTATTTGTTGCTCTATTGGTGTATGTAAAGTTTAACATTCAAAAATTTATTCGCTTAACTGATTTTATAGCACCAGCAGTGCCTATAGGCTTAGGCTGCGGGCGGATTGGAAATTTCATTAATGGCGAACTATATGGCAGGGTTACTGATGTACCTTGGGCTATGGTATTTCCGCATGCTGGCTTGCATCCTAGGCACCCATCTCAAATCTATGAGTTTATACTAGAAGGGGTAGTCTTATGCTTGCTACTCTTATGGTATGCAGGTAAACCAAGAAAATTGGGTGCTGTCTCTGGTATGTTTTTGTTGGCGTACGGCATTATGCGTTGTTTAGTAGAAATAGTGCGTGAACCGGATCATGCGCAAGGTTTTGTGATGTTAAACTGGTTGACTATGGGACAGTTACTGTCTATTCCTATGATAATGCTAGGCTTATACATGATCCTGAAAAATCTGGAGAGATAAATTGCAAGTATATTTAGATTTAATGCAACATGTCATTGATCATGGAGTACATAAAACTGATCGCACAGGTGTGGGCACCATCAGCATTTTTGGCTATCAAATGCGTTTTAATTTAGCGCAAGGCTTTCCTTTGGTTACTACTAAGAAGTGTCATTTAAACTCTATAATTCATGAGTTGCTATGGTTTATTAGTGGTGATACTAATATTAAATATCTTAACGACAATAAAGTAACTATCTGGAACGAATGGGCCGATGCAAACGGCGAATTAGGCCCAGTTTATGGTAAGCAATGGCGATCTTGGCCAAACAAACAAGGCGGTACAATCGACCAATTATCCGAATTAATCCAGACGATAAAAACCAACCCTGACTCTCGCCGCTTGATAGTTAGCGCCTGGAATGTGGCAGAAATTCCAGAAATGGCCTTGCCGCCATGTCATGCACTATTTCAGTTTTACGTGGCAAATAATAAATTGTCATGTCAATTATATCAACGCAGTGCAGATATTTTTCTAGGTGTACCGTTTAATATTGCTTCTTATGCGTTATTGACCATGATGATCGCGCAAGTGGCTAATTTAGAGCTTGGTGAATTCGTTCATACTTTAGGTGACGCACATTTGTATCTTAATCATCTGGAGCAGACCAGGCTACAACTTTCACGTACTCCATATGCAGCACCATCTATGTTGTTAAATCCAGAAATAAAATCAATATTTGATTTTACCTTTGAAGATTTTAGCTTGCAAAATTATCAAACGCATCCGCATATCAAGGCGCCTATAGCCGTATGACGATTATATCTTTAATTGCAGCGATGAGTAGCAATCGGGTAATTGGTATAAATAATACTATGCCTTGGCATATTCCAGAAGAACTGAAGTATTTTAAATCAGTAACTATGGGCAAACCGATGATCATGGGTAGGAAAACTTTTGATGCCATCGGTCGACGCTTATTACCTGGTCGCGAAACTATTGTTTTAACTAAAGATAATAATTTAGTTGGCGAAGGTTTTATAGTTGCGCACTCCGTGACCGAAGCATTACAAGCCGCAGGTAGGGTGCAAGAAATTATGATTGTTGGTGGTGCTGGAATATATAAAGAGTTTCTACCATTAGCACAACGTTTATACTTATCGGTAATTCCACAGGAATTTACCGGCGATGCATATTTCCCAGAAGTTGATACGACACAATGGCAGTTGGTATCGGAGACCGACATGACCAAGTTTAAGGCCAAGATATTTGAACGAGGATCACTAAATGCAGCTGATTGATGCAATTCTTCCCCAATACATTAAGCTTATAGATAAATATATTGCTTACAATAAAGGCAATATTGTTACTCGAGCTCTTTGGCAATTTATGCCAAATGAACATACACTAGCGAGAATGAAATTAGATACTGCAGTTAAATTTTTAGAACGACTGAAAGATCCTTGTGTGATTCCAAATGAATCGGCTAAAACTGGTGGCATGCTGTTTATTTTTGAGTCTGGTAGGCGCCCTTTTCCTTCAGTTACTCCTAGCACTGGTCTTTTTAGTTCATCTTCCTCAACAACGAGCGTCAATTTAGTTGAAAACGATAGTAACAAGCTTATAGTAGATAGTCCGATGATAATTGAACAGAGCGAAGTAATTCGTGGGGTTGAAGATGCAGTCTGTACCGAAATTAGAAAAATCAAAATAATTCGTAAAATTTGTAAGAAACATGCACGTGGTAGTTACGACAATCTGTTGGATTTAATTAGTAAAAATATTAGACTGGCAAGAGTATTACAAATTAATATACAACAAGAGGCTGATACTTATGTGTCGCAAAATGCTTGTACCATAAGGCTTGGAGTGTTTGTAGCTAAATATTTGTGTATGCTAGATTTTGATATTAATTTGATGGCTCTTAAAGATAAAGACATGTCATTAGCTAAAAAATCAGCTTTCAGTTTAGACAGCGGCTGTTTAACCTCGGATGTAAGCACAATTTTACAAATAAGAGATTTTTTACACCAGAAGTTAGATAGTATTTTTGCTTTGGGGTATGTTGGCGAAAGCCAATTCATCAAAACTATAGCAGATATTTTTGATATCACAGAGCACTTAAATAAGATGCCAGGTGCGGCTAAAGATTTACATGAAGAATTAGACCTCATAAAGTCAAGCCTGGTGAGTGATTATACAGGTAAATACCCAGAACTTGCGGTAAAATATACAGAAGACGTTGCTGCATTTAGGTTTGAGCTAGCAAAAAGAAGTGTGGCGTGGAATCTGTATGAAAATGAGAATATTGTAAACATACGTAGTAATCTTTCGAATCTATCATTGAATAAACTGTAATGATGAAAAATTGGTGGAAAAACCCTAAGCTATTAGGTGTAATCATATACTATGGTCTAAAATTATTGACTAGCACCATGCGTATAACAGTTAATAAACATCATGCTATTGATGATAACACTGGCTATTTGTTTGCTTTTTGGCATGGTAAACAATTATTACCAGCCCCAGTAATAATAAACCAACATCATACTGCTATGTATACGATGGTCAGTCCTTCGCGAGATGGGACTATATTAGCTTCAGTATTAAGAAAAATTGGCTATTCAATTATACGTGGCTCTTCGCGCGATAATGGTGCGCGTGCTTTATTGACTATGAAAAATAAATTACAACATGGCGCCTCAGTAGGTTTTGGGATAGATGGTCCAATTGGACCGATACATGTTATTAAGCCAGGTATTATATTTTTAGCGCAAAAATGTAATATAGCGATTATTCCGGTGGGTAGTGCCTTTAGTAATTATTGGCAGTTTAATAAAGCTTGGGATAAATTTGAGCTAGCAAAACCTTTTAGTACTGCAGCCTTGGTAATGGGTAAGCCATATATAGTGCCTAAAAATGCAGATATTAATACTGCATGTTTAGAGTTGGCAAAAATATTGCAGCAAACAGAGCAACAGGCACTAAAATTACTTAGCTAAGTTCGTATTTACTTAGTAGCTTGCGTAGTGTATTGCGACTGATGCCTAACCATTGTGCGGCTTTAGATTGATTATTGCCGGCGTGCTCCATGACAATTTCTAGTAGCGGTCTTTCTATTTCAGATAAAACTAGCTGGTAAATATTGTGCGCATTAGTGCCATCTAAGGTAGCAAAATAGGCTTTGATCGCTCTACGTACAGAAGAGGCTAGCTGATTAGTTACATTAGCCATAATTAGCTTCGCTGTGTAATTCGGCAAAGAAGTCTTTAATTGCTTGGCGTTGTTGCGTAGTAGTTTCTAGATGATTAAAGTGATCGCGAAACTTACCGCCATTTGGTTGGCCTTTACTGTACCAAGAGACATGTTTTCTAGCCATATGCACGCCGATATAATCATCATAAAAATCATATAGATTTTCTAGATGCTGGGCTAAAATAGTTTCTATTTCCTGTAGCGTAGGTTCGGGGGCTAAAGTACCGTGATCGAGATAATGATTTATCTCGCGAAAAATCCAAGGTTTACCTTGTGCTGCGCGGCCAATCATTATTGCATCGGCTCCCGTTTTTTCTAACACGAACTTAGCTTTTTGTGGACTGTCGATATCGCCATTAGCAATTACAGGAATATTAACACTTTGTTTAATTAGCGCTATAGTTTCATACTCAGCTTCGCCTTTGAAAAAGCAATTACGTGTACGGCCGTGGACTGATAGTGCTTGAATTCCAGATTGCTCGGCAATTCTTGCGATAGTCGGGCCATTACGCATCTCAGGACTCCAGCCAGTACGAATCTTCAAGGTTACCGGGATTTTTACCGCATTGACGGTAGCTGCTAGGATAGCAGCTACTAAGGGTTCATCACGCAGTAATGATGAGCCAGACATCATTTTACAAACTTTTTTCGCGGGGCAGCCCATATTAATATCGATTATTTCTGCGCCCATGGCCTCATTAATTCGTGCGGCTTCCGCCATCATGGCTGGGTCATAGCCAACGATCTGTACTGAACGCGGGGCGGTTTCTCCCTCATGATTGGCGCGGCGTAAAGTTTTTGCGCTGCCACGGATAAGTGACGTTGAGCCGACCATTTCTGAGACGGCCATACCAGCACCTAGATCACGGCACATTTGACGAAATGGGCGATCCGTGACGCCAGCCATTGGCGCTAAAATTAGTTTGTTTGCTATCTTGTGGGGGCCGATTTGCATTATATTAATTAAAATTATGAATAAGACCGGATTATATCTTAACTTACCCAGTGACTCAATGCGCGTGGCTGCTTTGTGGCTTAGGCTTGTGCTGGTGAATTAACTGCTGCAATTGGTTAAATTTATCTTTTGGTGCGTTTTGTTTGAGTTTTATTAGTAAATCGGCACTGAAGGCTAATTTAGGGTCTTTAGCCAGTTGTAATGCGGTATCGATATTAGGGCAGTTATTCAAGACAAAAGACATATTTCCTGTTAATTTATTATTAAGCAGTTTGTCGAGAATCATTAAATTTTCTTGATTGTTGGGGATTTTTAAATTGTAGCTGTCGGTAGTGATTTTGTTGGCAATTATATTTATTGGTTGCGCACTGGCACCGACAGATTGTAAAATTAACTGATTAGCATTAGGCGTAGCTAGTGCATAAGTAGTTGGGTTTGCAGCAACTAATAGATTAAAAAATTTTTGTAAATTATTCCAGCTTGAATTTGGACCGATGCTTCCAGGTTTTGCGGTTGCAGAGACATTAAGCGTAGGGCTGGTAGTTAGCGCAGATGTTTCGATAGCAGGGCCATGAGTTACGATAGGAAATAATAAGTTATTTTCAGCCGCTTTAATTTCACCAGGCGCATATTTGGCAAGATATGACTCAATTTCAGTTTTACATTCGAATACGCCGCCCGCTAATTGGCCAACTTTGCGCGTTTGCTTGTTTTTTAATAATTCAGTCAAATCTGCTGATAGTTCATCTAAAATATCGTGATCTATTTGCAAGGCACTACCACCACCAGTAATATTCAGTGAGGTTAAAAATGCATCCGGTCCCATATCAATCGCTTTTAACAGAGCTTTTTCAATGGTTAAAACTGAATTTTTATGCAGAATGGCTATAATCATTAAAAATAATAAAGCGGTGCGATCTTTACCACTCTTACACGTGACATGGAAATCATCAAAGTCTAATTCAGATGTTAACAGTGCAGCATAGGCTGCAGCTTTTATGCTACTAATTAATTTACTTGCTTTGTTTTGATTATTTAATTCATCTTGTATTTCCATATAATAATTTACTATTTTTGCCAGTTGTTTCTTTTGTTCTGGGCTATCAATCGCATCAATTATAAACGGCAACTTGGAACCATATTCAAGTTTACGTTTGCTCCAGTCGATTTTATCATCAAAAAATCCAGTGAGAATGGCTAATACTTGTTCACTCAAATCATAGTTCTCAAAAATATAATTAAAAGTCTCATGGCTGAGTTTTTTAATTCCACGTTTATTATGTTTTTTATTAAGCTGTAATAGATCTAAGTTTGCCATACGTGTCTTGCCAATTTTATTAATGGGGAAGTTGATGGCAAAACAAGAAAATTCTATTGGTACCAAGGTCAAATCCGGCAAGACTATATCAGCAGGTACGTGTCTCTGAATATATTCAATGTCTTCAGTTGTAAACTCTAGACGTTCATTGGGTAAATGTTTGGCTACATATTCAGTATAATTTAATTGCGCAGCTTCGTTGCCTTCTAGTAGTGTTTTAGCAAACTTCTTGTGTATGGCCCGCAAAGCATTGCTGGTTGCAGTACCAAATAGAGTTGACTCGTTAATTTTTTCAATCACTGGAGATAATAAAGTAATAATACCGCTCTTAATGGTTAAAGGGCGATTAGCAATATAAGTGTTGGTTAAAAGTTGTTGAATAATTTTATTGCGAGCTTTTTGAATCACTGCGCGTTTAGCCATTTCTAATGTATCTTTGTAGCTGAGCTCTGTGCCTAGTTTTGCAAATGATGCACTACGATCTCCGGCAATAATTTTTTTATGTGTAATTTCTGGCACTGCGCCAGATTTATTCACGGTGACGGCGGTTAATTGTACTCCAAACCAATTGGGTAAAATTTTACCGACGGTATTGCGCAGATTAGAAGAAACATCACTCTTAGGCTCAATTAATTTAACGATATATTGTGAATCGTGGATGCCATCATATTGTAAAGGCACCGCGGCAATCACTAATGGGCGTAATGTATTTGAGGATTGAATAATCTCAGCATTGTAAATTTTGCTTATAATTTCTTCAATGTCACGTTTATTCGCAACATATTTTAAATTATCCTGGTGTGTAAAATCAGCTATTTCTCCGGCAATATTTACTAATAGTGTGCGCATTATGCTATTTATTTGATTCAAGTTAATATCTTTAATTGGTGTTTGCTTACCACCAGTTATTAAAATTGCTCGCAAAGCCGCGATGGCACAGTCTCTATAACTTTTTAGTTCGTTTACAACTGCGGGTGGAAGACTAGTATTTATTAGCGACAAACTAAGATCAAATAGCGACAGACAACGAGCTTCAAGATCGGTAAAGCAAAGATCATTATTAGATCTAGAATTAGCAATACGGATCGATACTTCTCGTCCCTCATACTCGGTGCTAAGGTTAACATTTTTTGGTAGTGTACCAGCGGTTGAGATTTGCGGTTTATGTGTAATACCAGGGATCTTGCTGGCAATAACATATTGGTTATGATCTTGGTCCCAAGAGAATGTTAATGGTGGTATTTCGCTGCCTGCATTTAACAAGCCACGTTTAAACATCCAGTCTCGTAATTCTTCAATAGCATACTCTGCTAACAGCTTAGATTCTAGTAATTCGTAATAAAGGGCGTCATTTAATCCTGGATTACAAGCAATAAACGCCGCGTAACCTGCGGGATTACTCTCTTGATCAAGGTGTAGGTCTATTAATAGCTGCTTAAACTTTTCGTCCATTTTGCTCTCGTAACTGGCTTCACACCACTATATAGTTAGAGAGTAGAACCATAAAAAAGTTCAATTTTTGCTAAGTGTATATACGCTATATGGCCTTAAACCTTGAGTTGAGTTACAATTAAACGATGAATATACGTATGAAAGATTATGAGATTGTGGCCATTACTGATGCTTTTAAAAAGCTGTTTTTGCCTCAAGATCATTTATGGATTTTTGGCTCCAGAGTTGATATGGCAAAGCGTGGAGGGGACATAGATTTATATATAGAAACTGGAATAGAGCCGGCATTATTATTTGAATTAAAATTAAAGTTTATAAATGCAATTTGTGAGGCAATTGGTGATCAAAGAATCGATGTAGTGCTTGATTCAGTGCATAATAGCCTGAATTTACCGATCTATGCCAAAGCAAAGCACGAAGGAGTTAAATTGTTATGAATAAAGCAGAGATTCAGTCAATACAAAAAACTGCAGATCAACATGTTTTAAGAATTAATCAAGCTTTAGATAATATAAAATCATTGTTTCCCTTGGATGTAACTAGAGTTGCAAATTTAAATACTAATGATATCTTTAGCATTGAAATGTTAACTAGTCGATACTCTAAATTACAAGATTATTTGGGGACAGTAGTCTTTGATGCTCTATTCGAGATTGAGGGTGAAAATACGGTTACGTGGACGCCTATAGATAAATTAAATAAATTAGAAAAGTACGGTTTAATTGACGATGCACATGTATGGCGTGATATGCGTAAAGCTAGAAATTTTTTAACGCATGAATACCCTGATCAGCCAGAGATAGTTGCAACTAGCCTTAATGTTATATATAACTTCGTGCCTATATTGCTTGCAGTCAATGCTAAAATATTTCAACGTATTAATAAAGATAATTAAATTATGCTGTTAGCGATGGTTTAGATGTAACTAGTCTTAGCCCCAAAGCTTCAAGCACAGCGTTTTTGCTGGCCTTAGACATATCGATGAGGCTTACATCAGGGTACGATAACAGCTCCTCAAACGGTACTTTTAGTTCTTCGCTCGGTAAAGTTTGCAAAAAAGCCATATCTTTAGTAACTAGTATAAACCTAGGAGTTATACCTTCTCTGGCGAACATTTTATTTAATCCTTGGTAGTGATTAACACCCGAAAATAATAACGCTCCAGAGGTTTGTTTCATACTATGAAATTTAGTAGCTTGCACCATGCCAGATTCTCTTAATGAGCGAATTAAATTCAAAAGATGGTATTGTCTGAATAGATAGTTTAGCAAAAAAGATTCTTCTGGTTTACATAGCGGTATTGGATCCACAAATTGCACTAATTATTATTAGCAATACAATTGGTGTTGGGCCAGTATAGCCCTCCGAATCTTGTAAGTTTGCAAGTTTAGTTATCAAGCGATTATTTTATTATTCTCGTAAATATAAACTAAATAAAATCGCGCCTAGTTTAAACGGTTAAACTAAGCGCGAGATTATAAAACTTAAGAACTGACTTTTTGTAGGTTCATCTGTTTGCCAGATACTTTAAGTTTTTGTAGAGTTTGCAGAATATTTCTTGGCATGCCCTTTGGTAAATCTATATACGAGAATTTTGGTTCGATTTTGATTTTACCAATTAAGCGGCCTTCGATACCTGCAGTGTTGGCTATGGCGCCAATCAGATTTCTTGGCAGTATGCCATCATCACCGCCGATATCAACACGGTATTGCTCCATGCCAGCATCTTTAGCGAAACGGCTGCTGCGATCATCGCTAGCAGGTCTGCTGCTGCGATCATCATTTGATCTACTTGCGCCACGTCCTTTGTTGATTGGGAATTTATCTTGATATTTATCCCTGAAATCGCCTCTAGGTTCAGATCTTGTATCCGAACGTGAATCTGATTTAGAACTAAAGCGTGAATTAGATCTCCCTTCGCTTCTAGAATCACGATTTCTATCACTGCGATCACCGCGATCACCGCGATCACCGCGATCACCGCGATCACCGCGATCACTACGTTCGCGTTCTTTTGGCATAGGCGCTGATTTTTGTAGCAAAAACTCGTTATTGCCTTGTAATAACTTAGCTAACGCTGCAGCTACTTTCAGTGCTGGAGTTTCAGTTTCGGTTACATATTGCTCGAGTAATTTTTCAAAAAAACTTATGTCTTCATTTGCAACTGCAGCAGTAATGCGTTGTTTAAACGCAGTTACGCGACGCTCGTTAACAGTTTTAGTAGAAGGTGGCTCCATTAACTCGATCTCCTGTTTCGTGACGCGTTCGATATTGCGTAATAGATATTTATCTTTTGGTGCAATAAATAAAATCGCCGTACCTTTGCGGCCAGCACGACCAGTACGACCAATACGGTGCGTATAAGATTCAGGATTATTTGGTACGTCATAGTTTATAACATGGGTTACTCTGTCTACGTCGATCCCACGAGCTGCAACATCAGTTGCAACAAGAATTTTAATACGGCCAGATTTAAGTTGCTCAATTACGCGTTCACGTTGTTGTTGTACGATATCACCATTAATTGGTACTGCGTTAAAACCACGTGAAACTAGTTGTTCAGCAACTTCTTCAGTAGCGCGCTTGGTTCTTACAAATATAATTATCGCGTCACTTTCTTCAGTTTCGATAATTCTGCATAACGCATCCAGCTTGTTTAAATTGCTTACTAACCAGTAACATTGACGAATTGCTGCATTAGTAGTTGCGGTATTTTTTACGGTAATTCTAACTGGATCTTGCAAATAAGTATCGGCAATAGCTTTAATTGCTGGTGGCATAGTTGCTGAAAACAAACCGATTTGGCGTTGCACAGGTGCTTGTTCTAAGATCCATTCTACATCTTCAGCAAAACCCATGCGTAGCATTTCGTCCGCTTCATCGAGAATTAAAGTCTTGATACTATCTAATTTAAGTGAACCACGACGCATATGATCCATTACGCGGCCTGGAGTACCAATTACTATATGTGCGCCCTTGCGTAACATGCTTAATTGCGTGCTATAACCTTGGCCGCCGTAAATTGGTAATACGTTAATTTCTGGTAAATTAGCTGCAAAACCGATAAAAGCTTCTGCAACTTGTAGGGCTAGTTCTCTGGTTGGTACTAAAACTAGGATTTGGGTTTCGCGTCTTTTAGCCTGGATTTTGGCCAGTAACGGTAATGCAAAAGCTGCAGTTTTACCGGTACCAGTTTGTGCTTGGCCTAAAACGTCTGATCCCGCCAATAAAGGGGGGATGGCTTGTAGTTGAATTGGCGTTGGCTCTAAATAACCTAGAGTTGATATCGCCCGTAACAAAGAATCTGGGAGATTTAACTCGTTAAAGCCATTAATATTAACTACGGATTTCTCTTCAGCTGACATGTGATCTCCCGCGGACTTTGTTATATAAATGGATAGGTTTGCATGCTAACACATCGTGATTAGAATTGCTATATGATCTGACGCGATATTGTCATGTGTTATTTAACTAAGTATTATTTAACGTTTAACTTAAGTATGGCAGTTATTCTTACCCATTCGGCTTGTCTGACAACGGTAAAATCGCTAAACCAGGCGGCATATCTAGCTTGAATGCTGGGTGCTTGCTCATTCAATAAACCGGACAATACTATTTTGCCACCTGGTTTGACCAATCCAGCTAAAACCGGCGCTAATTCAATTAATGGGTTGGCTAGAATATTAGCGATCACAATATCAGCTTTTATATCTAGCTTTTGGTCATTTAAAAATAACTCGAACCTATCCGCAGGGATATAGTTTTTTACAGCGTTATTACTCGACACTACCAATGCCACCGGATCTATATCGACGGCATAAACTTTGCTGGCGCCCATTTTGGCGGCGGCAATAGCTAAAATCCCTGAGCCACAACCGTAATCTACCACGCTATCGCCAGGTTTTATATTATCTGCGATCCATTCTAGACATAACGCCGTAGTAGGATGCGTGCCAGTACCAAAAGCCATTTCTGGATCGAGGATTATATTGATGGCGTTTGGATCAGGTATTCTACACCAAGATGGGCAGACCCAAAGTTTATTGCCGAATAACATAGGCTTGAGATCAGCTTGCCATTTTAATTCCCAATCTTGATCGCTAATATCAGACCATGTGGCTTGACTGATAATTTGTGCATCAATTACTTGCGATAGCAACAATTTAATTAACGCCCGGTCAAGATCCGCGGGAAATAAGCCGATTAAACTCATATTATCCCACAATGGATGGTGTTCGGGGCTTAGCTCATATAGAGGCTGGTTTTTATCTTCTTCTAGAGTAATAGATACCGCGCCAGCGTCAAGTAACGCTTCGCTCCAACTATCGACTAGATCTTTATTCGTTGCTAAACAAATTTGTTGCCAATTCATCTGGGTATTATTTTGCTAATTTCTTTTCTAAGTAATGAATCGATGTCCCGCCCTTTTGAAAATTAGCATCCCTTACTAAATCTTGATGTAGTGGAATATTAGTAACTATGCCGTCGATTACTATTTCATCCAAGGCATTCCGCATACGACGAATTGCTGTCTCACGCGTATCACCATGCGTGATTAATTTGCCGATTAATGAGTCGTAATTAGGCGGTACGGTATAGCTGCTATAAATATGCGAGTCAATACGCACTCCGGGCCCACCTGGTGCATGAAATAAAGAAATATTGCCTGGTGATGGCATGAATGTTCTGGGATCTTCGGCATTTATCCGACATTCGATGGCATGCCCTCTAATTTCTACATCGCTTTGTTGAATTGAGAGTTTTTGTCCCGCAGCAATTTTAATTTGCTCTTTTACTAAATCGATACCAGTGATTAATTCGGTAACTGGATGTTCAACTTGGATCCGCGTATTCATTTCTATAAAATAAAACTTTTCGTCTTCGTATAAAAACTCAAATGTACCTGCACCGCGATAATTAAGATCTTTACAAGCTTGTACACAACGTGCGCCAATTTTAGCGCGAATTTTATCGGTAATCCCTGGTGCTGGAGCTTCTTCGAGTACTTTTTGATGGCGACGTTGCATTGAACAATCGCGTTCACCTAGGTGAATCGCATGTCCTTGGCCATCACCTAGAACTTGAATCTCAATATGCCTTGGATTTTCTAAAAATTTTTCCATATACACATTGCTATTTCCAAACGCAGCACCGGCTTCAGTTTTGGTTAATGAGATTGCGTTTAATAAGCTAGCTTCACTATGCACGACACGCATTCCACGACCACCACCGCCACCAGCAGCTTTAATAATAACTGGATAACCGATTTCTTTGGCTAAGCGAATATTTTTTTCTGGTTCATCACCTAATGTGCCATTGGAACCTGGAACACAAGGTACGCCAGCCTTACGCATAGTATTGATGGCACATACTTTGTCACCCATCAAGCGTATAGTTTCTGGTGCTGGGCCGATAAATACAAAACCACTTTGTTCAACGCGTTCAGCAAAATCAGCATTTTCTGATAAGAAGCCATAGCCAGGATGAATGCCAACAGAATCAGTAATCTCTGCAGCGCTAATAATCGCTGGAATATTTAAGTAGCTTTGCGCTGACGGCGCATTACCGATACATACTGATTCATCAGCAAGTTTCACATGCATTAAGTTGCTATCAGCAGTAGAATGTAAAGCTACAGTTTTGATGCCTAGTTCTTTACATGCTCTAAGTATACGTAAGGCAATTTCGCCTCGATTTGCAATTACAATTTTATCTAACATCATATTTTTAGCGCTTAAATTGGTGAATTTATTCAATAATAAACAGGGGTTGACCAAACTCAATTGCTTGACCATTCTCAACTAAAATTGCTGCGACTTTACCGGCACAGTCAGCTTCAATTTGATTTAACATCTTCATCGCTTCAATAATACAGATCGTATCGCCGACGTTGATGTTTGCACCAACTTCAATAAATGGCTTGGCACCTGGTGAAGCCGCACGATAGAAAGTACCAACCATTGGCGATTTGATTTGCTGTCCGCTAGGAGGGCTAATAATTGGATCAATTACTTGGTTCGTTGCTGGCGCTGTTGGTATTGGTGCGTGTGAATGCATTGGTGCAAAATGTTGGCTGGACATTAAAACTTGGTTTTGTTGACGACTGATTCTAACTGATTCTTCGCCTTCTTTTATTTCTATTTCGGCGATACCAGATTCTTCAAGTAGTTCAATTAGTTTCTTTACTTTCCGTATATCCATGATGGTTTACTCTTGTTGTGTTTTAGTTGTTAAATAATGCAACAGCGCAGTAAGCGCTAGCTCATAACCTATAGACCCTAGTCCCGTGATAACACCATGAGCGATATCAGACAGATAAGATTTAGCTCTAAACGGTTCTCTAGCAAAGGTATTAGAAATATGTACTTCTACGAACGGGATTGCTACGGCGGATAAAGCATCACGCAATGCAATACTAGTATGTGCCAAAGCTGCAGGATTAATAAGAATGGCTTGCATGTTGTCTACTTTGGCCGCGTGGATCATGTCTATTATTTGCGCTTCACTATTGCTTTGTTTGCAAACTAACGAACAGTTGTTGCTAGCCGCCTGTGTCACTAGGCGGTCGTTAATTTCTGCGAGAGTAGTGGTCGCATATATATTCGGTTCGCGCGATCCCAATAAATTCAAATTCGGACCATTTAGTACCAAGATATTGTACAACGTTATAACCCCATACTTAACTGTGCGTTAGTATCGCAATTATAGCGCAAGAAGTCTACAAGTTTACGTTAGATAGCAGCAAATGGCCGCTAGTTGCTGTTTGGGGTGCCTGAATTGTTCTAGTAGCTAGTTAGAACGACTGTGTAGCGAATGTTATCCGTAATTAAAAGCTTAAACAACCCCTGTAAAAGATTCAGCCTAATTACTTATTTGCGGCCAGGCTATTTACTTAACGCTGGATCTCTGCATAGAATAAACAATGCTAAGAAGGATGTTTATAGGCAATAAGAAAGACGGATCTGCTCTCACGGTTGAGCCTGCGGCTGTCGATCAGCAAAAAGAAGACTTGATAGTAGCTATTAAAGCTGCTGAGCGAGAGTTAGAGGCTTTTAAGGCAGAAAGATTAAACGCCAAGCAAGAATATCGTAAACTTAATGATCAAATTGTAACGCTAAATGGGTATATTGCCCAATTAGGGGCAGAGGCTGTAGGTTTAAAGAAGCGTTTTGCTGAAAAGATATCCAATTTAGAATTAAGCGCCGTAAAATATAAAAAACAGCATGACTGCGAACTAAAAAAGCATGAGTTAGAAGCCAGCATTAAAACCTTAGAGGCAGACATTGCAAACTTAGCAGATACGCCGAAAGACCAGCAATTAAGTGCCACGCTGCAGCAAGAGTTGGTAGCTATGCAGGACGAATTAACGACGCTAGAAGAAGATAATTTTAGCCAAGAAACAAAAGATTTATTAGAGCGTATTTCCCAGCATAAAAAAGCCTTGATAAAATATCTAGTCGATAAATTAGTTCTCGAGTTAAAAAATAATTACTTATCCAAACTAGATGCAGAATTAAAAGAGATTCAAGATAATGGCTTTGAAAAAATGTTGGTCAAAAAAGGTTTCGATCTAGTAATTTATGCTAATAAGATGCCAATAACTCTAAAAAATACTATAGATAACACGGCCCAAGTCTTTTTGCATAAAATATTTGCTGAGACAAAATCTAAATTTACTGCACAAATTGACAAAGACAGTGTCGATTTGTGTGAAGTTATAAATGAACAAGCTACAGAAGAACAGATTAAAGAACTCACTACCCAGCGCATATTGAGTGTCATAAATGCAAGCCAAGCTGAATTTTTAGATATACAGAGTTCAGCGCTAGAACCAATTAGAGTCATGATTAATAAAAAACTAGCTGAAGATTATTTTAGTGGCATTATTAAGGCCTCCAAGGCTTCAATTACAAATATAACGCATAATATTTCGCAGCCAACGTTTAAAGATGAATTTGATCAGCAAGCAGAATTAACCATGTCTGGTTTAAAAGAATATCATGAAACATTAATAAATATATGTACAGATATTTTGCAGTTAGATCTAAGCAAATATGAAGAAATTAAGAAAATTTATCTTGAATGTGAAGCAATTCTACAACTATTGTATCTGTCGGATAAAGATGGACACAATACCAGCAAAAAACTAATAGCGAAAATACTTGCAGAAGAGAATGATTTTAATAAACAACTTTTGGAAATAAATCTAGAGAATTGCATAGTAAGAATAAAAATTAGTGAATTGCAGCTTGGGCTGAAATTGCAAATGTTACGTAATGATTTCTCCGCGCCCGTTGTACAGCAAGAACCGCAAGTAGCTTCTAGAGTAATGGAGCAAATTACCAAGATCTTGTTATTTCGCAATCATTCAACAACTGAAAATATTGTTTATCAGCACGTTATTATTGACTCGCCAGCGGAGCTCATATTAGCTTATGAAGTATATAGTAAACAACTAATAGAGTATAAACAGTTTGCTGAGCCGCTAGCAGATAAACAAGCGGATTACCCGGCTGATATTTTATCTAAGATGCTATTATTAGCGTTAAAGCTGTATTATAGTTACGCTGCAATTCCAAATGAAGAATCGAGAGATTTAGTGCAGCAAACGTTTCTTGAGGCATATTGGGAAGCAGTTAAGCAATATGAAAATTTTCATATTAAAACTTATGAGACTGCCCCTGCAGAAACCACTCAATTATATCCAGATATTGAAATATTAAAAATTATAAAATTAATGCTGGACCTGTTTAATAAGCCACAAATTCTAAAAGATTTTCCAAATATAATTAAAGACTTAATTGCCAGTAAGTTTGAGCTAGTGCATCTGATCGATACTGCTCAAGAGCAGGAGGAAACAAAAGCACCAGATCTAATTACACCAGATCTAATTACACCAGATCTAATTACACCAGATCTAATCACACCAGATCTAATTACACCAGATCTAATTACACCAGATCTAATCACACCAGATCTAATTACACCAGATCTAATTACACCAGATCTAATTACACCAGATCTAATTACACCAGATCTAATTACACCAGATCTAATTACACCAGATCTAATTACACCAGATCTAATTACGCCAGCTATAATTATAAGCGAAACAAATAAAACAGAGAGTCATACACCAATCATACCTAAAAACGATAATATGAGTTTTAAAGAAAGATTAGCAGCTAATATGACTGCCGAACAAAGGGATTTATTTCTAAAGCGAGCCCCTGTTATGGGCATGTCGCTAACTACTGCTAGTTTATCTAAACCTAAGCCAATGGTTTTACAGGTAACAAATGACGATCAGCCGGCAGAAGTAGCATCGGCAGCAGCATCTGAATCAGTGGGGATATTATTTGCTCTAACAGCTGCTATGAAAAAACGTCGCGTTCTGTTGGAGGATGCTGAACCGCCTGGTAATGAAAATGACAAGACTGCTAAAGAAGATAATCAGCAAGACTGGGAAAACACGCTCGTACACGTACCATCACCGAAGAATACTCTTCCATAAGTAACTATATCTAAATTTTACAGCTAAAATATTATGATGTTAGCATATTTTAATTTTGGTAAAAAGCCAGTTACCCAAGCCAAGCTTGAGTCACATATTTACTTTGCCGGTCGGATTAAAGCGTTAGAAGCATATATTGCAGTTGCTAGTGACGTGTTGCGGCCGGAGGTGGCATTGCATAACAATAAATTACTTGCAGTACAAGCAAAGTTAAATTTATATAACTTGATGTTGATGACCAATATTCCAGACGTTAGTGTCGAAGTGCATAGCTTAATCTTGGCATATGAAGACTTAGTAGAAAAATTGTATAACTCTGAAGAATCTGCAAGTTATTATTTGCTGTTTAAATTACAAAAACTACTAGTTACCGAAACCAACATAACACAGCGTTGCAAACTAGCTGCAGCTATAAATATTTGTGAAATGAAATTATTGCTCTTAGGCATTGACATTAAATTGTTGCAAATTCAAGTAACAAATGCCTTAGCGATTGACTGGTTATTGCCGATAGTGCAGTGTGAACTTGGTATGACCAAGAATAAATATGCACATTATGACAATTTGAATTTTAGTTATGTGCACGAGCAATTTAAGGTAAGTTTTATTAATCCACCCATTGTAGATGATTTTAAAATTACTAGTGAATTTTTAGAAAATATTTTGATTTTGCAAGATACACAGGCTGATGACTTAGTAGATCTGCTGGCGCTGGTGCTGATAAGAGATGCAAACCCAGAGCAAGTATATTGCGCAGAGCAGCAAATTGCAGTAAATGCTAAGCTACTGCTATAGACTCAACGAAAATAGGGATATTTTCATGATACCTACAACCGTATTAAATACTTGGCAGGCATTAGTTGCTAGTTATAATAATAATGATCAGCAGGCAGTGGCAAGCTTAACTGTAGTGTTGTCACGACAATTGCTGAATTTTGTAGATGTAGATGTTAGCAAGATTGAACCAGCAATTGATCTTATACAATGGATGCGATGTTGTTATCAGATTAAATACTGCACTACCATAGCATCGCAACCGGTAATTAGTTATAATTTCACAGACCTAATCCCAGTGTTTAAAAGAATTGCTGGTCAAGCAGAATTAGAACAAAATACTGTAGTATTATTGACAATATTAAAAATTGAGATCGATAATATATTTATGCTGGTAAAGCAAACGCAAATAAAGCCATCAGTAATTGAGATAGAACCTTGTTTTGCAAGGTTAGCTTGGGCTTTGAGTAATTTACGTAGGTTCGAACATGTCCCAGAAGTAGGCGCAACATTGAGGCAGATCAAAATAATATTTGCCCAGCATGATATTAATGATCTTACATTTTGGCAATTAGGTTATGATGCAAATAGAATTGAGCAGATTATAATTTTGCTTATGAGCTTTGATGTGCTGATGTTGGCTGAAGAAACTAAAATATTAAATAATAAATGTGATGAGTACAATTGCATGCTGCCAGCAGAAATATTTAAACGGCTATGTGATCGTCCAGCTGCATTGTTGTCTTATGCCACTACTAATCCCTATTTAGATCTTAACTATAAAAAAAGCAAAGAAGCATTTTTTAATCAGGATAAATACTTAGGCTTGTCGGAATGTCATTGTTGTAAAGAGTTTACGCGAGGCGCTGATAATATTCGCGATATATCTGAGCAATATTTGCTACAGTATGCAAGTAAATATAACGGAACTAGCTTCAAAATAGCTATTATTGGTTCTGGTGGGCTATTTCAGACGGTAGTATTGATAGCAAAAATATCCAACCAAGTTAAATTTATTAATCTGTATCTAGATCTAGTCGATCCGGTAATGTTTGACCAGAAGTTTGACTGTCGAGATATAGCTAAAAGTTTTGTACAATTACTAGCAGATCTAGGATTTAATGTAACTTTATTACCTGTAGCAGCGAAGCTGTGTACCGAAATAAAAATATCGAGCGAAAATAATCGTGGCAATATTGTACTTGAAATTTATGATAATTATGAGTTTAGAAGTCTATATACTCAAGCAGCAGATATAGTATTTATCAATGACTGCCCTGTTTCTCCAGGGGAAAAAGAAAGAATATTGAGTACTACGCCCCCTGAAGCATATTGTATCTCAGCGGCAACTGTTACAGACTTTAGGGTTGAGCAGAAGATGCTGAGTTTTAGTGTCAAAGCCAAAATTCCTCCTAACAATAATTGGACCGAGGTAACCAGACGCTATGTCCCAACCATTCATCAATCGCTAGGTAGTGCAATTTGTCGCGCCCCATGCATTTAATTTATAATACTAAACGACTAATGGAAGACGTGGTTATAGACCTGTGCAATGGTGAGCGATAGTCGATTAGTTCGTCAGTTGGTGCTGCAGATTTACGCTCATGTTTTAAGCTATAGTTTGATGGCCTACAATTGATGACGATGAATATTTTTGCTCTTATTTGCGCATCAGAAAAATTAAAATCTTCAGGGGCTCTACTGGTTATATCATGTAAGCAAGAATTGATTAAATAACTTAATATGAAATTAATATTCTGCTTTGAAGTAAATCTAATCTTACCTTGTGGTAACTGTGGTAATTTAAAAATAAATTCCTCTGCGTATCTTGATAAGGTAGCATGTTGTATTGAATAAGTAGATATCTGTTTAGGCCCAGATATGAATGCATTTTTTATTGTAAGAGTTATCTCTTTTTCTCCAGAGGCAACGAAATCTGCTAACAGCTTGTTGAAGATGTTGCGTAAAGTAATAACTGTCGCCTGACATCTAAAACTTTTATTTAAAATGTGAGGATCTATCTTGGTACCGGTAATAAAACTTGGTGTTAAATGCAAGATGGTATTAATAAATGATTTACATTTACGGATTTCTTCTAGTGTTAACTGTAAGTTTTGTTTTGGTTGTATGCATAAACAGGCAATACGGCGCATAATTATTTCGTAGTACATAAATATATTAGCATGCTGTATCAAGTCTTCATCACAAACAATTAATTGTTGCTTATGATTATGCGCAAATAGAGCGCTGTTTAGTTTATTGATTTGATTATTCAAATGTTGAGAATCGTGCAGGCCTAAATCTAAATCATAAATTAATTCTAAAATCGCAGGCGCAAAGAATCGGTCTTTATTCATCGACTTAGTGATTATTTTGCCAAACATATATACACTATCAGGTGAGAATGATCTTTTAATAGCTAGGAGGATTTCTTTTTTTTCAGCTAAACTAGCATCAGATTGTAGAAAATCAGAAATTATTATACATAAACGAGCGATTAATAAATTGCTATACTCTAAGGTTAATTGATTTTTAACAATTATATCCAAAGCTATCTCTGCGCTGTAAGCTGGGTCGTAATGATTTCGTATTCTGCTAATTTGGCGTTCCATAATTTCACAATAATCCTTAGAGTTTATGCTTGGCTCCATGCCACACGCTAGAATTAGTATAGCAGTGTCATATACTCTATTAAAGTCTTTAATAGTTTTGGTAATTGAATGTTCATCTTTATAATGTAGTGAATATTTTATGAGCTCACTAATACTATATCTGAACCTAAATTGGAATACATAGGTGCCAATTTTTTCTAAGGTAGCTTTATTGTTTAAGATAGAATTATCGATGTTAGACAGGCGATGGATAGATTCGTAAAAATTACTGCAATAACTCCAAATTTTAGTGATGAAAACGGAATGTTCTAAAGAATTGATTTCCGCTAGACTACCAGTGTTTATTAAATAATTAAATTTCTCATAGTCATGATTGTAATTATCAATAGCCACTACTGTATAACCAGCATAAAATGCTAGCGTTTCCTTTTTGATTAGGTCCATTAGCGATATTTCTATATTGGATAGCATATTCAGATTATGCATTGTTTTATTATCTACTGATGGGTGGTGAGTGTCAAAAAAGCGCAATAGCATACCCGCGCATAGTAGTTTTTTTACGCTCAGTTTTCTTGATTCAATGTATTCTTCATATAAACTTTCAGCTAATAAAACAGCATTGTCGATAATCTCTTTTTTTGTACCTATTCGCGTATTTAACGATTGTTCTGGCCTGTATTTAACAAAATCCGCAAAAAGTAGTTTAAAATTATCTGAGGAGATAGTTTTATTCGGCACATTATACTTAGTCATATCATTACTCCTGATATTGAAACTGCCATTATTATAATCGCCGCTATTCTATGGCATGTAGGTTTAGATATCAATGGATCCAACTTGCTTCAGATAGTTGTCTAGCTGCGCATTAATCCGTATGATTGCTTACAGATATTTATTTATGTAAGGAGATTTAAACATGATGCAGGAAGCGCGCACAAAATTTGAAAAAATATGGAATAATACCATTGAGCACGTAGTTGAGGTGTTCATTTTAGGGGTGAAGGGCAGTGATGGTGAAAAACTTTCAAAAAAACTGCAAGATCGACAAGCTAACTCACGGGCTATGCTGCTGTTATTAGGCGCGATACTGATAGGTTTGTATGCTCTATCTGTGGGCATAACATTAGCTACAGTTGGGTTGCGGTGGGCACAAATTGCGATTGATATAGGCTACTCGGCCGCATTAACTAGTACTTTTCTGGTTATCCCAGCCATAGCTTCTTACGCGGTCAAACCGCATATTGATATTGCCTTGTCCAAACACTTGTATAAATTAAAAGATACACCAGTGGATGTATCGTTGCAGACTGAAGTTGAAACGCCTAAACAAGAGCTACAGCCAGCGGTTGTGACGCAAGACGAGCCAGAACCAGATGCAGACATAGACGCGGATCTTACCAAACAGCCAAATGCTGAATTATCAACAATAACACAAGAACCAAGCTTAGATGCCTTTGTTACAACTCGTGCCAGTTCTCAGTCGCCAGGACCATCTCTTCGCCCGTAACATTACCAACGATGCGTTTTGCTGTAATTTCCGAGCCATCACGATTGAAAAACACAATCGTTGGTGGCCCGTAAATATGCAACGCCCGCATTAGTTGTTCGTGTGCAGGACTCATATTACTTATATCAACGCGCAATAATACAAAACGTGCTAGATTTTTCTGAACTTTACTATCGGCAATTACTTCGGCTTCAATTTTTTTACAGCTGGTGCACCAATCAGCATAAACTTCAAGTATAGTTGCCTGCTGGTTAATTTTAGCTTGGGTTAAATGGTAATTTAATTCTTGTTGGCTATTAATTTTTACCCACGTATGTTTGTTTATGGATTTAAAATAACTAGCACTTATGGTGTGAATAATGGTCGCAGTGCCAGCGACTGCTAGAATAAAGCTTAATGTTCTTAAAGCTACAGTTATATAACGATTTTTCCTTGTAGTTTTAAAATTGTAAATTAATATTGCACTTAAAATAGCCAAGCCGCTCCATAAAATTAACACCAAGGCATCAGGCATAATTCGTTGTATGATCCATATGGCTAAAGACAATAAGGCGATACCGGTGGCATTTTTTATTAATACAATCCATGGTCCGACTGTCGGTAGCATTATGCTACTTAAGGTTGCCACTAAGATCAAAGGTGCGCCCATGCCTAAACCTAAACTGAATAATGTTAGTAAGCCAATGATCGGGCTACCATCTTGTCCAATATAAGTTAAAACGCCAATTAATGGTGGAGTAATACACGGTGAAATTATTAATGAGGCTAGTATGCCTAATATAAAAGATCCAAGTACAGAACCTTGTAGTTGTTGTTGTCCCCAGTGATGTAATTTTTTATTAAAATGAGGTAACGATAATTTAACAACTTCAAATTGTGTCAGGGCTAATATTACTATAACCAAATTTAGCGTTATTAAAATTAATGGTTGTTGCAACCAGGCTTGTAACGAAGAGCCTACTATTGCGGCGATCATGCCGGCGATAGCATAGCTGCCAGCCATGCCAAGTACGTATGCGCCTGCGAGAATTAAAGCCTTACGTGAAGATACTGGCTTTTGTCCTAAAATCAAATTGAGAACTAATGGCAGCATGGGTAATACGCATGGAGTAAAAGCCAAGAGCACGCCTAGCGCAAAAAATATGCCCAGAGTAACAACTAAAAAACGACTCTTTATAGAGGCCGCTAGTTTGTCGCTGGTATTTTCTTGATTCTTATGCGTCGTGGCAATATGTATTTGCTTGCTAATCGGTGCATAACAGAAGCCATTAGCTGCACAACCTTGATAACGTACAGTTACATCAGTATTATTTAAGCTCTCGTCCCAAGCAATAGTAATAAGCAAATTATTGGCATAAACATTATTTTTAGTTACTGGTTTATTTTTGAGGATCGAGTCGTTATCGTAATTAACAATTTGCAGCTGATCTTGGTATAAAAAATAGCCAGGTGCTATTTGCCAATAAAACTCTAAATCATTGTTATCGAGCATGCGAAATTGCAACACAAAAGCTTGCTCTGCTGGTAACAGGTCTGGATCCGATAGATCCGCCATGCTACTGCTCGTACTTAATAACGCCAGCAAGATAGTCAGAAAACCTAAAGCTAAACGCACTTTATCACCAGAATTTATTTTATATATCCTTGACTCTAGCATAATTGTCCTCATATAACAGGTGCATGGCCGTTGATAATAACGAGGTCACAGTTTAGAGTTATTTGATAAACTAAGTATTGTTAGGAGAAGCAAATGAGCAAGGTAAATATACGTCCATTACACGATCGTGTGATTATCGAGCGTATAGAAGAAAGAACAACAGCGAGTGGGATTGTGATTCCTGAATCAGCTGGTGATAAGCCTCAACGTGGCCGAGTTAAAGCTGCTGGCCCAGGCCGAATCGAAAATGGTACTTTGCAAAAGCTAGACGTTAAAGTTGGCGATGAAGTGTTATTTGGTAAATATTCTGGTACCGAAGTGAAAGTTGACGGTAAAGATCTATTGGTAATGCGCGAAGAAGATATTATGGGCATTATCGAAGGGTAATTTTGAATTTAAAGAGGATTATTGAACATGGCAAAAGATTTGAAATTTGGTGCGGATGCACGCCAAAGATTATTGGACGGGGTGGTGGCTTTAGCTAATGCAGTTGGCGAGACTTTAGGACCACGTGGCAGAAACGTAGTTATTGAAAACAAATATGGTGCACCAACCATTACTAAAGATGGCGTGTCGGTAGCTAAGGCGATAGATCTAGCTGATAGCGTGGCTAACATGGGCGCACAAATGATCAAAGAAGTAGCTTCGCAGACTTCTGATGTTGCTGGTGACGGTACAACTACCGCTACTGTATTGGCCAAACACATAGTTATCGAAGGCAACAAGTGTGTAGTTGCTGGCATGAATCCTATGGATTTGAAACGCGGTATTGATAAAGCGGTGATTGCAGCTGTAGAAGCGTTACAGAAATTATCTGTACCTTGTAAAGATGAGAAAACTATTGCTCAAGTCGGTACTATTTCAGCTAATTCAGACGCAGCCATTGGTACTAAAATTGCTGATGCGATGCAAAAAGTTGGCAGAGAAGGCGTGATTACTGTGGAAGATGGCAATGGCCTAGAAGACGAACTAGATGTGGTTGAAGGTATGCAATTTGATCGTGGTTATATATCACCATACTTTGTTAACAACCAACAAAACATGAGCTGTGAATTAGACAACCCGTTTATATTATTAGTTGATAAAAAAATTAGTAATATTCGTGAATTGTTACCAACCTTAGAAGCGGTGGCTAAATCTGGTCGTGCGTTATTTATTATTGCTGAAGATGTTGAAGGCGAAGCCTTGGCTACTTTAGTAGTTAATAATATTCGTGGCATTGTTAAAGTTTGTGCGGTTAAAGCCCCTGGCTTTGGTGATCGACGCAAAGCAATGTTAGAAGACATTGCAACGCTAACCTCAGCACAAGTAATTGCCGAAGAAGTAGGTTTAACTTTAGAATCTGCCAAGATCGAAGATCTAGGTTCAGCGAAGAAAATAATCGTGACTAAAGATAATTCTACGATTATTGATGGTAGTGGTGATAGTAAGAAGATTGAAGCACGGGTTGCACAATTGCGTAAGCAAGTGGAAGACACTTCTTCTGATTATGATAGGGAAAAATTGCAAGAACGCGTAGCTAAATTGTCTGGCGGCGTGGCAGTGATCAAAGTTGGTGCAGCCACTGAAGTAGAGATGAAAGAAAAGAAAGCGCGCGTTGATGATGCATTACATGCAACACGTGCCGCAGTAGAAGAAGGCGTATTGCCTGGTGGTGGTGTAGCTTTAGTGCGTGTGTCTGATGCGGTGAAGAAAGTAGTTGGCGATAATGAAGATCAACGTCAAGGGATTAATATTATCCTGCGTGCGTTAGAAGCACCGTTACGTCAAATCGTAGCAAATGCTGGTGGTAAACCTGATGTAGTGTTAGAGAAAGTTAAATCTGAAACTGGTAACTTTGGTTATAACGCTGCAACTGGCGAATACGGCGATATGATCAAGTTTGGAATCTTAGATCCGACTAAAGTAACCCGTTCTGCTCTACAGCATGCGGCTTCTATAGCTGGGTTAATGATTACTACTGAATGTACTATTTCTGAATTACCTAAAGCAACCGAAGGCTCTGCTGCTGATATTGGCGGCATGGGTGGAATGGGTGGCATGGGCGGAATGATGTAATTCAGCTTGTTTCGCGCTAACTGATCTGTTAAAAACCCCATGCTCGCATGGGGTTTTTTTTGGCTATAATGTTGATTATTGAGTTGTTAACTATGGAATGAATACTATGGAAATGGACAAACAAGTGGTAGCGGCAATTATAACGGCCCTAACCGCCGTAGGATTAATGTCAGTATCAACTTCAGCTCGAGCTGATGACGCACCAGCTATGGAAAAGTGTTATGGTATTGTGAAAGCTGGGCAAAATGATTGTGAGAGTAACGATGTGTCTTGTAGTATGAAGGCAGTGATAGATTCTGATCCAAATTATTGGATATATTTGCCTAAAGGTGCATGCGCTAAGATTGTTGGCGGGATAACCAAGCCAGCTGCCAGTGCTACAGGTACTGGTGCTATGCCTGCTCCTGCTACGACTACTATGCCTACTAGTACAAACACTACTACAACTACTACCACTACAGCACCTAGCACTGCTGCACCTGGTACGAATATGGATCCTAACGTAAGGCCACAATAAGCATCATCTCTTCCCCGTGCCATTTTGGTGTGGGGAAGAGAGGCTTAAAGTTCGTAGCAAATATTTAAGCAGGCACGCTTTCTTCACGTTCTACATGTGAGGAAGTGGTTTGCTTATAGCGATTTTCTTTTGGTTCGATAGCATCGAGCTTTTCTAACATGGTAGATAAATTTTGTTCCCATGCAGCTTGTTTGTTTTTTAGGGAGGAATTTTCGTTAAGTAATCTGGAATGCTTTTCTTCCAGTTCTTCAGCTTGTAAACGTAGTAACTCGATTGTTTCGATCGCGTTATCTATTTTATCCTCTAACTTTTGTAATAATTCATTTGACATTGGCGACTCTCCTTTGCTTATTCGTGACATTGGTGAATATTAGCATAGTCTATGTTACTTTAGTAATCAGTAAAATATCGTTTCTAGCTCTATGCCTTTTTCTTCCATAATTACGCGTAATGCTTTAAGTGCTTCGACTTGAATTTGCCGGACTCGTTCGCGTGTCAAGCCAACTTCACTCCCAACTTCTTCTAACGTAGCAGCTTCGTAACCTAAAAGGCCAAAGCGACGTGCTAGAATTGAACGTTGTTTATCGTTAAGTAAATGCAAGCACTCATCAAGTTGTGCACGAATATTATTATCTTCAAGGATTTCTGCTGGACCATCGTTTTGTTGATCTGCTAGAGCCTCTAACAATGGTTTTTCCGTATCATCGCCCATTGGTGTGTCTACGGATAAAGTCCGTTCGTTGAGTCGAAGTAAACGATTTACATCATTAGGAGTTTTATCTAGCGCTTTAGCTATATCTTCAAAAGTTGGTTCGTGATCTAATTGATGGGTGATTTCGCGTGCTTTGCGTAGATAGACGTTCAGTTCTTTAATAATATGTATCGGCAATCGTATCGTACGAGTTTGATTCATAATTGCGCGTTCAATATTTTGCCGAATCCACCAGGTGGCATAAGTAGAAAATCTAAAACCGCGTTCTGGATCAAATTTTTCTACTGCTCTGATCAGTCCTAAGTTACCCTCTTCAATTAAGTCTAGTAATGCTAAACCACGATTTAAGTATCTTCTAGCAATCTTTACTACTAGGCGTAAATTACAACGTACCATGTGATTACGCGCATGTTCCTGACCTTGTCTAGATAATCTTGAGTAATGTACTTCCTCGGCGGCAGATAATAATGGTGAGGCACCGATTTCGATTAAGTATAACTGGGTAGGATCTATATCACGTTTGCGGGTTTTTTGTTTTAAGGTGGTTTCGACTTCGGGTTTTATTTCTTCTTCTAGCTCATCGACATCAGCGTCTTCTAAGCCTAAATCTAACTCTTCTATATCTTCAACGTCTTCGCCGATATCTATAGTTAGTTCAGTTTCTGTTTCTATCTCAGAGGCTTCCGGCCAATTATCCATAGCTCTTTCATCCATGATATTAAGGTCGTACCTGACCAACATTTTCAGTATATCAACAATAATTATTTTTATCATGATCTTTGTTTTGTTTAGCTTGTGATAGAATGAAACAGTAGGGCTTTGTAGAGCATAAATATGACCCGAGAAGATTTAATAAGAAGTTTAGTAGATAAACAAAGACACATGTCTTATAAAGTAATGTGTGCCGCAGTTAAGCACATGATTGAGTTAATGGTCCAGGAGTTGAGTTCTGGCAAAAGAATCGAAGTACGTGGTTTTGGCAGTTTCTCTGTACGGTGTAGGGCGCCAAGGTTAGCCAGAAACCCAAAGACCGGTGAGAGATTACAAACTGCATTTAAACATGCGGTGCATTTTAAACCTGGCAAAGAGCTAAAAGAGAGAGTTAATAATGCTTACAAGGATGTTAGTCAAAATTACGTTGCTGCTAAGTAGCCTATGCTTTGCCCCCGTGGTGCTTGCTGCGTTTTCTACCTATGCTACTGATTGGCCAGATGATGCGGCAGTGGTGGATGAGAAAATTACTACGTTAGCGCCGCCGCCAACTACGGTAGATCCAGTCGTGGCGCAAGCTTTAGGTCAAGAAGCGGAAGCAGAAGTAATTGCACAACGCGAAACAGAAAACGGCCGTTTGTACGTAAAGTTTGGAGTTAATCGATCGTTAATTGAAATCAGACATATCCGCAATAAATCATATTCACCATTAGCAAATTATCCAACAAATTCTTATAGCATAAAAAAGAATGAAGTTAGCTGGGAATGTGGTTTGGGAACTAGAGTAAATAATACTCGCTTCGAAGCTGAGTACTTGCATCACCGAAAGCTTAACTATAATCCAGCGCCGGTCTTTATTGGTAGAGCCGAAACTTTAACTAGTGAAGTTGTAAATCGAGCGTTGTTGGTTAATGCTTATTGGGACTTTAATAACGTAGTGTACTTTAAGCCGTATGTTGGAGTTTTGACTGGAGTAGTATGGAACAAAACACGTAGTAGCATGCGCGGTGGCGTGGGCACTGGTACTGCCAGAACCAATGCAAATTATGGCCTGGCTTGGGGGTTAACTTTAGGCGCACGCATGCCATTTTGGTCTAAGTGGTCGGCGTATTTTGCTTATAGATACACAGCGCAAAGTAAAATGCTCTGGAAAGATAGTACACAAATATTAAAGCTCGAAGGGCAATATTTATTTACTGGGTTTTGTCTAGGCTTAAATTACATACTTTAGATTAGCCACATTAGACGTGCGCTAACACCGATCCATGTTCTAGTTGCCTCTAGTATTATGTAACGACCAGCACCGTTGGCAGCTTCAAATTTGGCGCTACCTAAGAATAAGCCTCTAACTGCCATATCTGCGTATAATTTAGAAACTAGATTAAAGCGTGCCCCAATACCAACGCCGAACGCCGGTGTTTTCTTTTTAATTATATTAGTCGAGCCCGTAGAGAGCCGCGAGGACGACTGATTGCTACTAATGCCAAGACTCATTAGACCATAAAACTTAAAATTATACATATCTTTGAAGTTCCAGGATAAGTTACCTAATAACGCATCGCCTTTTACGGTGGTAAAATAGCTAATAGTGGGGTTAATATTAACTAGTGCGCCGTTATAAGCCATAGATTTTACCGATAACCATTCTAGGTCAATTGCAAAATCAGACCAGGTATAACCAAAAGCCATTTCTATATTGTTACTGGCAGTCTTAGTGGATTTATTGTTGACTGAACCTCGTATTGCTAATGCATCATAATAGGATTTGTTCTTAATTTTAGTAATCCCTTCAGAGCTAGCATTGGCACCTAGGCGAATAAAAAAACGGTTACTTAGCTTTTCTGGGATTAATTCATCACGTTCACTTTGTTGCAAACTCGACAAATCGGTAGAGCCGTTAATCGCGCAGCGAAAGCTATCCGTTTGCCCATTACCATAATAGTCCGGCGGTATATACCCAGGGTAGTTTTTAGCGACGCTGGGTTCGCATCTGGCCAACGCTTGGTTTGAAGCCAAACAAAGTACAGTTGTTAGCAATAATTTATTCATGCTAACAGTATAGCTTCAAACTGGGATTACGAATAATTTGCAATAAAAGCTAGGCATTCTTCGTAATCTGGTTTATCCGTTATATTAGCTACCAGTTGGGTATATAGTACCTTGAAATCATGGTTCAATAATATGATTGCTCTGGCTAATAAACCACGCAGTGGGCTGTCGACAATATCCACGCCCATTTGCTTGGCAAATTCAGAGTTGCGAAATGCAGATAAAGTCAAAGCGTTATTAATTTCTTGCACCCCACAAAAACGTTTTTGTGCAAAGGGTAAATCTTTAGAAATACATAAGACTACTACCGAGTCTTGCATATTGGTGGCTGTTTTATTGAAGTTGATTACTGATTCGGAGCACACTGGCGTGTCTAGGCTCGGGAAAATACTCAGTAAGATTAATTTTTTGTTTTTAAAATCTTGTAAAGTTATTTCTTTTAGATCCGTATTGGTTAGCTTAAAGTCGCCGACGGTATCGCCAACTTGCGGAAATTTGCCAGCTAAAGTTACTGGCTCGCCTTTGAACGTTACGTTGGTCATGATTATTCCTTATCCATTAGTTAACAATTCTAAATCAGTCGAAATTGCCTGGGATGTAAACGGTGGTGTAAAAATCGCCGTTAAATTACCCTGTGGATCAATTAACATAAGAGTGGCGGTATGCTCGAGTCGGTTGCTTAGCTGTTGCGAGAATACGCCTAATTGCGTGCGTAGTTTTGCTAGTTCTTCCTTATTACCGGTTAAACCGATAAAGTTCTCGTTGTAATTTGCGACAAATTGTTTTAAATCTTCGCTAGCAATTGGTGCGGGTTCAATATTAATAAAAGCAAAACGCGCTGGGATTTTCTGGGGGTGAAACATACCCCAAGCATCTCGAATAGCGCCTAGCGTCTGTGGGCATATATCTGGGCAGCCAGTATAGCCAAAAAACAGTAGAGTCCAGTGCCCACGTAAGGATTTATCAGTAAACTGTTGACCATTCTGATCGATTAAATTAAAGCTAGTTAATTTTTTGGTTGGCTTTATGACAGTAGCTATAGCAGTACTAGGCACGCTATGGTTTAATTTGGGTGTAAGCCAATACCAAACACCCAAAAATAAACTAACGCCAAGACACACGAAGATTAAAGTACGATTCACTACAGTCATAAATAAAACCCCATTCGCTGATCAATAAGTAAAGCCATAAACAATAGTAACAGATAAATTAAAGAAAAATTAAAAGTTTTAATTGCTAACAAACGTTCAGTTGCGCCAGCTGTTTTATATAAACGTAATGCCAGAGATAAAAAAATTATATTTAAGATGCTAGCCACTGATAAATATGCCACCCCAGCCATATTTACTGCAAATGGCAGACAGGTAACTGCAAACAGTAAAATCGTATACAGTAATAAACATAATTTAGTAAATTTGATGCCATGGGTAACTGGTAGCATGGGTATTTTTGCATTCGCATAGTCATTTACTCGATAAATAGCTAAAGCCCAAAAGTGTGGCGGTGTCCAAGTAAAAATAATTAATACCAGCAATAAGCTATGTGGGTTAATATTATTTGACACCGCGGCCCAGCCCAGCAATGGCGGCATAGCACCAGATAAACCGCCGATGACAATATTTTGTGGCGTAGCGCGTTTTAAATACAGCGTATAAATTACTGCATAACCAAATAGGGTGGCAAATGTCAAAATAGCAGTGAGCATATTAATTAGTTTGCTTAGAATCAACCAGGCAATAATGGCTAGTATGACGGCAAAAGTTATGGCTTGTTTAGTGCGGATCCGACCACTTGCTATCGGTCGGTTTGAGGTACGAGTCATTTTTAGATCAATATGTCGATCCATAAGATGATTAATTACCGCGGCTGAACTAGCAGCTAGGCTAATCCCAAGAGTGCCATAGATAACTACATGCCATGCTATAAACAACGGGCTAGCTAGATACATGCCAACCCAAGCAGTGACTAGCATTAATAGCACCACTTTGGGTTTGCACAAAATTAAATAATCATTGATTACTGCTAGATTTATCATTTAGTCTATATAATATAGTGATCATTAGAATTAATAACGCTGCGGCGGTTGCATTGTGTGCCAAACTGACAGCTAATGGTAGCCTGGCTAATACATTGCTAATTCCCAAAATAATTTGTGCAATTAGCAAAACTATAAACATCATAGCTAAACGTTGCAGAGGTTTTACGGCTAATTTAAAAATTTGCCACATAAAAATACAACTAGTAATCGCAGTAATAGCTGCTCCTAAACGATGAAACATTTGTATAGTAACGCGTGCTGTATTTTCTAATGCCACGCCCGGGCTGTCGAAAATGCCTACGGCGGTTAAGTTAAATGCTGTACGCCAATCCATCGGTGGCCAAAGCGAGCCTTGGCAACTTGGAAAATCAGCACAGACTAATGCTGCATAATTGGCACTGGTCCAACTACCTAAAGCTATTTGTATGGTTAATAATAATAGGCAACAGATACCAAGAATTTTTATTTTTAGAGGTACTGCGGGAACTAGATAACTAGGTTTAAGTCGCAAATATAACAACCATAGCAAAGCCAAGATTGCAAAGCCACCAAGTAAATGTCCCATAACTACTAATGGGTATAAGCGTAAAGTTACAGTCCACATGCCTAAGGCAGCTTGAAATACTACGAGTCCTAAAACAAAACTTGCTAGTAACCATAAATCAGAGCGTATAGTTTTAGCTTGCAAAGTTTTAAAGGTAATTATTAAAACTAATATACCCAAAGTCCCAGCGACGTAACGATGAATCATTTCGGTCCAGGCCTTAGTGTCGGCTGTAGGGGCCAGCAGATTACCATAGCAACCTGGCCAATCTGGACAACCTAAGCCAGCGTCTTTGAGGCGAGTATAAGCTCCAAGCACGATAACAATGCTAACCAGAATTACTGCCGCTGCAGACCAACGCTTAAGACTAACTAGCATGGGAATATTTTAACAACCTTTTTAAATCTTTTAATAAACCACTTGGGTCGCTGTTGGCAGGGTAATGCATTATATACAACCCTAAGGGATTAATGATTACTATACTACCATCTTTGGCTAGAGGGCTATTTATATTGCTCGTAGTCGTGGTAAAGATGACTCGATCTTTATTTGCGCCTAAAGCAGTATGTAAATTGCTGAGGATTTTTTTTTGGTTGGTGCAAGCTGTATTGCAGATATCAGGCGCTAAATAGATAACGTGCCATTTATTTTTTGGCATATTGAGATTAGTAAATGTAATCGCTTGTGCAGGTTGAATTAACGTCCCATGCTGGATGTTATTAAAATTAAATTCTGCGCGGTGACTTAGTACATAAGCGGCAGCTAGCAGCGGCGTTAAGAATACTAGCAGAATCATACCTAGTGGCCGGTAGTTACGCATAATTCAACTTCTCCGCTGAGTGCTGTTGATAACGTAATAGAATAATAGCAATCCAGCCAACAAAAACCATTGTAGAGCGTAGCCCCAATGCTTATTACTGGAAAAACCAAAATCTATGGGTGCTTGCATGAAATGTGGGATATCGGTTGAGGTTAGCTGTACAATGAATTCAAATACTGGATGCTGTAGTTGTTGTTGGATAAATTCATAATCAACTGCTTGAATAACAACTGGCCATGTTGCTGCCTGGTTAGGAATATCTTTTTTTAGCACTATACCTGAGCCTATGGAATTAATAATACCAGAGATTCTTCTGAGGCCGTAAATGGGCTCTATCGTTGGTAATTGTTGGCGATTTTTATTGCTTGGTACCCAGCCGCGGTCAATAAGTATCCATTTGTTTAATTTTGGCGCTTGTACTGGGGTCAAGACTCTAAATCCTACCTTATGATCAAACATTTGGTTATCTAGCAGGAAAGTAAATTTATCCAAAAACAAGCCATCGATGTTAATCGGGGTGAAACGATCATTCTCTAAACTGGGGGTGGTTATTAAACTTAAGTCTATGGCTAGGCGATTTGCTTTTTGTTGTGTCTGTAAAAAAATATTTTTTTTATATACAGCCCTATCCATTTGCCATAGTCCCAGATAGACTAGAATAATTAAGAGGGTGATGGTGATGAGGCTTAACTTGAGCTGGGGAGCGAAGCACCATTTGCCAAAATTAAGTGTCAATTTTGCATAAGATTCTTCTATTTGTTTGGGCATATTATGGATCCGTCAATGGTTGCAACTGTTATCATTTTAGCAATATTAAGTTTAATTCTATCTAGCTTAGGTTTTGGTATGTTTTATTTGTTGAGTGACCAAAACGGCAGTAAGCGAACTGCTATGGCACTGTCTGTGCGCGTAGTACTTTCTATGGCCCTATTCCTTGGATTATTAATCGCAATACATTTGGGCTGGATCATACCAAACCCCCCGCGCTTATAAGCTCACCTCTAATATATGTTCTTTAAGGAATTCGTGCAATGCGGATAATTCAGGGTATCTATGGCAAGCTGCGACTATGTAATGCAATAGCGTAGGTATATCCTGCAAATAATTAGATTTTTTATCGCGATAATGTAGTCGGGCAAAGATGCCGAGATTTTTTATATGTCGTTGTAGGCCAACCAGATCAACGTTTCGTAACACCTGTTGGCTATCTTGGCGAGCCATTAAGCCAGCATCTACCGCCATATCAACATATAAACTTACCCAAATCTCGACTTGCGCTCGTGGCCAAGTAATATAGGCATCCTGAAATAAAGACACTAGATCGTAAGTAATTGGCCCCCACATCGCATCTTGAAAATCTAAGATTCCTGGGTTGCTGTTGCTGGTTAAGTACATTAAGTTTCTGGAATGATAGTCTAGGTGTACAAAGACTTGCGGCTGGGCCTGAAAAACAGAATTAAACATTTTTTGCAAGTTGCTTAGCATTAGTAACATAGCGTTGCTTGGCTCTAAATGCAAATGATGCTGCAAGTACCAAGTATTGAAAACATTTAGCCGGTTATTGATATATTCGCTATCCATGTTGGGCAATTGATAGGCATTATTTTGGTTAGCTATTAGCTGCATTTTGATTAAAGCAGAAATTGCATCGCTATACAGTTTATGTGCAGTAGCTAGGTTGGCTTCTTTAAGTATACTTAGATAAGTTTGGGCACCTAAATCATTCATTAAGATTAAGCCCTGCTCAGTATTCACTTCGATAATCCTAGGTACAGTAAGCCTATGTTTAGACAGTAACTGAGCTATGTTAATAAAGTTGTTGAATTCTGCATCAGGTTTAGAATCCATAATGATAAAAGACAGTTCCGTTAAATTGAAACGCAGGTATTTACGATCGCTAGCATCTGCTTGTATATAGTGTAAGCTGCTTAAATCTATGTTAGGGAATAAGCCGGAGATCCAATTTTTAATTTCCCCGAGGCGTGTACTCATATTGTATAATCCCATTAATTTATGCGAAGGTTAGCCAATATGGAAATATACCAACAAATTTATCGCAGTGCTAAAATTTTATTGCTAGCCAGTATAGTTACTGTTGCTTACGCAACGGATATTCCTAAAGAGCAATTTGATGATTGGATTGTTAGCGACTCTTGTAGTCGTGACGCTAACAAACTTTGTGGGGGATATTATAAGCAGCCAAATTATCCACACATAAATAAGTTAGATACATCTAAACAGCCGATAACTATAACTGCAGATGAAGCAAGCTTAGTTTCTAAAGGGACTTCAGTTTTTAATGGTAAAGTGGTCACTAAGCAAGCCGATAAATATATTTATGCAGATAAAGCTACGGTCATACACAATCAACAATCAGGTGAATTAGAAACTATTACGGCAACTGGGCGGGTTAAAATTATGCAACCAGGCCTAAGAGTTGATGGAACCAATGCCGTAGCGTATTTAACAGAAGATCGAAAAATTATCGATAATGCTGTCTACAGAATTTATGATAAGCATGCGCGTGGTTGGGCGGACAGTATGACGTTGTTTGGCGCCGATCAAATGCAATTAATACCTGCTACTTATACTACTTGCGCACCAGATAGTAATGCCTGGCATTTAAAAGCCGCTAGAACCAATTTTGATAAACAAACAGGCCTGGGTGAAGCGTGGCATGCTAAATTATATGTGAAAGATGTGCCAGTATTTTATATGCCATATTTGAAATTCCCTATTGATAACAGACGGTTAACCGGCTTTTTGCCACCATCGTATTCTAACTCTAGTTTTGATGGTAAAACTTTTATTGCGCCTTTCTATTGGAATATTGCACCCAACTATGATGCAATGATTCGTACAAATTACATGAGTCTTAGAGGCTTAAAATTTGATACCTTATGGCGCTATTTAACTACTAGCAGCAACGGTAGCTTGAATTTAGATTTTTTACCTAGCGACCGAGGGTATCGCGCCTTGCGTAATAAGCAATATGCAAATGCAAGCTTTATGCAAGCAACCGCCAGTGATACTGCTTTGCGTCGCAATGATTTAAAACCGCGAGATTTACGCTATAGATATTCGCTAAATAATACTACAAATTTAACTAAAAATTTGCTCTTAAATATAGACTATACAGATGCAAGCGATGGCAATTATTTAAATGATTTTAAAATTGAACAACGTATTGCTGGGCGCGAAACTTCAACCTTGTATGCTTTACAACGCGGTTCACTGCAATATCGAGATCATTGGGGTACTGTTAGTTATAATTTAGAACAGCATAAGACGTTTCATATCGTCAATGGGCCAAGTGGTGTACAACAATTAAGCAAATTACCCGAAGTAAATTTTAATTCTTCAATATATAATCTTACTCCAAATTTAATTAGCGTAATTAACGCCAACTTTACTAAATTCAAACCAAGGATAGTGTCTAGTGATAGCGCGTTATTAAATTATGGGCAGAGGTTACAAGCGCGACCGGCGATTAGTTATATGATGGGTGAGCCTGGTTGGTTTGTGCAACCCAGATTACAGCTAAATTACGTACAGTATTCAGATTTGCACATTAGTCCTAGTGCGCAAAACACAGGAATCAGAAACAAAAAAACTCAAGTAACTATTCCTATGTATGATATGAAAACTGGATTAATCTTTGATCGTCAGACCTATATTGCCAATAGCGAATTTCTACAAACTCTAGAACCGCAAGCGTATTACTTATTTGTCCCAGATAAAAATCAAAAGCATTTACCTAATTTTGATAGCAGTGTTATGAACTTTGATTACAATCAAGTTTTTCGTGATAATAGCTATTCTGGATTAGATCGCGTCGCGCGTGCCAATCAAATTGGTTTAGGCTTAGCGACAAAATTATATAACTCTCATACCGGTGATGAACAAGGCATGCTTGGTATAGGTAGAATCTTGTATTTACGTGATAATGTTGTGCCCTTGAATGAAACTGGCAATATCGACAAACATTGGTCACCCTTGGCGGTGGTTGCTAAACTTATGCTAACACCTGGTTACAATCTAGAAGGTAACTTAGTGCGAGATAAAATTTCTACCAAGACTGCTTCTTTGCAGTTGCAACGCTACAAAAGTCATAATAAAGTTATAAATTTTGGTTATCAGTTTATCCGTAATGGGCAACCAGATGATTTAAATCGGCAATATTTAAATGACTTGAAACAATTGACCGTATCTACAGCTTGGCAAATGACCGCGCCATTAAGATTACTTGGTAAAGTTGGTTATGATTTACGCTTCCATCATGGGCTTAATTTATTAGCTGGTCTCGAGTACCACACTTGTTGTACCGCGCTGCGTGTTATCTGGACTAAGAAATGGGATCCAGTGCTGACTAGTAAGCAGTATCGCTATAGTTTAGGGCTGCAAATTATATTTAAGGGCCTGGGTGATGGTCTCGGGACCGCGGAAAGTAGATATATAGAAAGTGAGATACCTGGTTATAAAGCCAGGCTATAGGTGTGCTGCAACCTAAATATATTGGCGATTTGCATCATATAAGCGAAAAAGATTGGTTGAATTTGAGCTATAATTAACTCATATGCGTAAAAGAATAGGGTTGCGTATGAGATTGAATAAGCGGGCGTTTACTCTTATAGAATTATTGGTCGTAATTGGTATAATTGCTATTCTAGCGTTGCTATCAGTGGTGCTTTATAATAAATATACTGCGCGCGCGCAATTTTCTGGGGTTGTTACTGCCCTGAGTTATATTGAAGACCAAGCTAAAACTTATAGGTCAACGCAAGGGAGATGGCCAGATAGCGGTGCTGACTTAGGTTACAGCGTACATAATTATGATAATTATTGGTACAATCCACGTACCCAGGTACATCCATTGGTGGAAGATATTGAGTTTTTTAGTTCTGATTCTGCAGGGTGTAACTACCTTTATATGCGCGTTTTTATAGACCACTTGGTCTTGCCGATCCAATGGCAAGATTATATAGAGATAGAACTGGGAGAGAATATTAGTACCGGCGTGATTGCTAAGAGTTGTGTAATAAAACATAATTTAACTCCATTTGGAATAACGGATTACAGCAGCGATTATGTTCAGTGCCAATATGAAAATTGGGCTACACTTGAGTCAGCTGCGGGCAATAATTCTTGTCCTTAAATAGTTGCAGCAACAGAAAATCTTTGCCAATCATCTAAGCGCAATGCCGTAAGGCTATGGCCCCACATACAGCCAGTATCTATAGCATGTACGTGCTTTACATTGGTTTCACCCAGGATTGCCGCCCAATGACCAAATATTATATTTACCATAGCAGCCTTGCGATCTTTAACTTTAAACCAGGGTAAATAGCCAGTAGGAGCAGAAGTTAGATCGCCTTTAGCTGTTAAATTTAATTTACCATGTGCATCACAAAAACGCATTCTGGTGCAGCAGTTAATAATAAATCTTATTCGTGCTTCGCCAGTTAAATTATTACTCCAGGTATCTGGTAGATCACCGTACATTTGACTGTAGAAATTAGTTACATCTGGGCTGCGTAAAACCTGCTCTACTTCACGCGCCAGTGCTTGTACTGTTGCTACATCCCATTGTGGTAAAACTCCAGCATGCACTAATAAAGCATTAAATTTTGCATCATAATGTACTAATGGTCTGGTCTGTAACCAATATAATAATTCTTCACGATCTGGAGCCGCAAGTACTGGTTCAAAGCCGATAGTACGCTCATTGGGGGTAGTTAATTTTCCAGCAGCAATGCCAAGTAATACTAAGTCATGATTGCCTAGAACAGTAATGCAATTTTTGTCTAAGGTTTTAAGAAACCTTAAAGTTTCTGCAGGCTTCGGGCCACCGTTGATTAAGTCACCAGTAAACCATAACGCATCATGTCCCGGCGCAAATTGAATTTTATCGAGCAAACGTTGTAGTTGGTCGTAACAACCATGAATATCACCAATAGCGTAAGTGGCCATAATCTTGCTCCTACTCGGTGTATTTATGCGCAATATAATTGGTAATATTTGCGTAATCGGTCAGAGTTAAATTTTCTGCTCTTAATAATGGGTTGATTTTTAATTGTTCTAATTCGGCTGCAGTAATTAAAGTTTTACAGGAATTAGCAATAGTCTTGCGACGCTGATTAAAAGCAACAGTCGTAACTTTTTGTAGCAACTCGGTGTCAGTAACTGTTATCGTTGGCTGTAGATGTGGTTGTAGATATACAATGCTAGAATCAACTTTAGGCACAGGATTAAACGAATTTGGTGGCACATCAAGCACGATTTGCATTTTGCAATAATACTGTGCCATCACACTCATACGACCATATTGCTTACTGTTGGGTTTAGCTGTTAGACGTTCTGCAACCTCGCGCTGCAACATAAAATGCATATCAGTAATCAAAGCCATATTAGAAAACAACTTAAATAACAACGGGCTTGATATGTTGTACGGCAAATTACCCACTAGTCGCAACTGCCTATTATTTAAATCTGTACACACGGAACTTAAATCGAAATCTAAAATATCGGCGCTATGTAAAACAAAATTAGTATGTTTAGCAAATTTGGCTATCAAAAAAGCTGCTAGATCGCGATCTAGTTCTATAGCATCTATTTGTGCACCACTGGCCACTAAACTATCAGTTAAAGCGCCTTGCCCAGGACCAATTTCAATTATATGTTGGCCAGGTTGTGGATTTATAGCAGCAATAATACCCGCAACAATTTGCGAGTTTACGAGAAAATTTTGCCCAAAACGTTTACGTGCTATGTGTGCGCGCACTTAACTTGTCTTGTTGCTATCATCTGCGAGTAAGACTTCAACTCTAGACTCATCACGGACGCGTTTCATCCATGCTTCTAGAGCTTCGTTAGTTTTGCGTGTTGCGATGATCTCACGTGCTTTATTCCAAGTGGCTTCACTAGAAGTAAGCTGCGTGCGTCGATTTAGCACTTGAATTAGATGCCAACCCTCTTCAGTCATAAATGGTTCGCTAATTTCATTATTGCGCAGTTTAACCATAGTTTGGTAAAACTTAGGCAATATAGTTTTTTCTGTAACCCAGCCCATGTCGCCGCCTTTTTCAGCTGAGCGTCGTTCTTGGGATTTTTGCTGTGCGAGTTTAGCGAAGTCTGCACCGGCATTAAGTTGCTTATGAATATCAGCTAAAATTGCCCGTGCTTCTTCACTGGAGGTATTAGTGTCAGATTTAATCAAAATTTGTCGCACCTGGGTCTCAGTACGGGCTGCTTCAGACGGAATGCGCTTTTCCTGCAGCTTAATTATGTGAAAGCCACTAGTACTTCTGATTGGACCCACAACTTCACCAACTTGCATCGGCGGCACATAAGGCACGAAAACTGTTGGTAACTCGCCTGAAGTACGCCAGCCGAGATCGCCACCCTTTAATGCTTGTCGCCCAGCAGATTTAGACATAGCTACTTGATTGAAATCCGCACCATTTTTTAATTTAGTAACTAATTCTTGTGCTTGATCTTGGACTTTTTTTAATGCTTCTGGTGTTGGTGTCTCAGGAGTGAGGATTAAAATATGGCTAAGTTTATATTCTGTACCAGATTGATCTTGTCCAGCAGGAGAGCTTAAGTAATTTTCAATCTCAGTTTTGGTTACAGAAATATCTTGATTAACTTCTCGGTCTTGTAAGCTTTGAATGATTAAATCTTTTTTGACTAATTCACGATATTCATCAAATTTAATGCCTTTAGCCTCGATATGTTTTTTGTAATTTTCTAGCGAAGTGTGCTGCTGATTAGCTAAATGCTGCAGTGTCTGTGAGACGGCAAAGCTATCTACTTCAATCCCAAGTTGCTCAGCTAGCTGGAGCTGGGCGCGATCGAGAATCATGCGGTTTAATACTTGTTGTTGTAGAACACTTTTTGGCGGTAACGAACCGCTACTTAGGCCCATATCAATCGTGACCATTTTAAGGTATTTATCAAGCTCAGATTGAGAGATTACATCGTTGTTCACTACAGCCACTATTCGATCGAGAGCTTGCTTAGCGCCGATTGGCTGGGCAAATGTGCAACTCAAAAGAGCTACAAGTATCAGTTTTCTATAAAATTGCATAATATTCATGGTATGTTTCTGGGATAACTATATAAATAGACCAATTTCTATTCTAACAAAATATTTGCGCGCTGTCTTTGCCTTTTAACGGAGGATGTGCACAGTTGACATTCACGTGTTAACCTTGTCAAATGAATGAAAACTACAGCAATGGAATGGAGTGGCTTTCTATGTCTTTAAATTCGCGCACGGCATTGCTTATTCCAGGCTTGTTATTAGGGTATGCCAGTGAAGCTTGGGCAAACCTGACTCTCAATATGCCGGTCGGCGTGACTGACATTAGTCATAAGATTTATCAACTGCATATGACAGTTCTTTGGATTTGTGTCGTCATAGGTATAATAGTTTTTAGCATAATGTTTTATGCAATTATTTTCCACAGAAAATCTGTTGGGCATCAAGCAGCACAGTTTCACGAAAGTACCAAAGTTGAAATCATCTGGACTATTATTCCGTTTATAATTTTAATCGTCATGGCCGTGCCAGCAACTAAAACGCTGTTAGCTATGGACGATATTACTGATTCTGATTTAACGATCAAAGTAACTGGTTATATGTGGCGTTGGCATTATGAATATATCGGTACCAACGTATCTTTCATGAGTGAATTATCTACACCGTATGAACAAATTATTAATCGTGATGCTAAAGATGAGCATTATTTACGTGAAGTTAATAATCCATTAGTGTTACCTATTAATAAAAAAATTCGCTTTTTGATGACTGGCAATGATGTAATTCATTCCTGGTGGGTACCAGAACTAGCTGTAAAAAAAGACGCTATTCCTGGCTTTATAAATGAAACTTGGACCAGAATTAATACGCCGGGAATTTACCGTGGCCAATGTGCGGAATTGTGTGGTGCTAGGCATGGATTTATGCCAATAGTTGTCCAGGCCGTATCGGAACAAGAATTTCAAACTTGGTTAGCGGCACAGCAACAACAAGCAAATAAATAGGGGATAGATTTGATGACAACTGAGCATACATATCCACATGGGATTAAACGCTGGTTATTTTCGACTAACCACAAAGATATCGGGACTATGTATTTATGGTTATCATTTATAATGTTTCTGGTTGGTGGGGCATCGGCGATGCTGATTCGCGCAGAATTATTTAAGCCTGGTTCCAATTTAGTAACCCCTGAATTTTTTAATCAATTAACTACAATGCATGGTTTAATCATGGTCTTTGGTGCCGTGATGCCAGCATTTGTCGGTTTTGCAAATTGGATGATTCCATTGATGATTGGTGCGCCGGACATGGCGATGCCACGTATGAACAACTGGTCGTTTTGGATTTTGCCGGTGGCCTTCTCAATGTTGATCAGCACCATGTTTATGCAGGGTGGTGGGCCTAATTTTGGTTGGACATTTTACGCGCCATTATCAACTACCTATGGACCATTGAGTACTGATTTTTTTGTATTCTCCGTGCATTTGATGGGTATTTCGTCAATTATGGGTGCAATTAATATTATTGCGACTATTTTAAATATGCGAGCATCCAGCATGAGCTTAATGCAGATGCCGATGTTCTGTTGGACTTGGTTAATTACCGCGTTTTTATTATTAGCAGTGATGCCGGTACTAGCTGGTGCGGTGACTATGGTGCTAGCTGATCGGCATTTGGGTACTAGCTTTTTTGAAGCTGGAGGCGGGGGTGATCCAGTATTATTCCAACATGTGTTTTGGTTCTTTGGTCACCCAGAAGTTTATATAATTATCTTGCCTGCTTTTGGTATCATATCAGAAATTATTCCGACCTTTAGTCGTAAAAAATTATTTGGCTACCACTCAATGGTCTATGCTACTGCATCGATTGCCTTGTTGTCATTTGTAGTTTGGGCGCACCACATGTTTACTACCGGCATGCCATTAGCTGGTGAATTATTCTTTATGTATATGACGATGTTAATCGCTGTGCCTACTGGGGTAAAAGTTTTTAATTGGGTTTCTACGATGTTCAAAGGTGCCTTGACGTTTGAAACGCCGATGTTATTTGCCATTGCGTTTATTATATTATTTACCATGGGTGGTTTTACCGGCTTAATGTTAGCCATGGCTCCGGCAGATTTTCAATATCATGATAGTTATTTTGTGGTAGCGCATTTCCATTATGTCATGGTTGCTGGGTCGTTAATGGCAATATTTGGTGGTACCTATTATTGGTTACCAAAATGGTCTGGGCATATGTATAGCGAAACCTTAGGCAAGTTTCATTTTTGGTTAACGTTGATTTCTTTTAATGTGACGTTTTTTCCGATGCATTTTGTAGGTTTAGCTGGCATGCCACGTAGGATCCCTGATTATGCTTTACAGTTTACCGAGTTTAATCAATTAGCCAGTATAGGCGCTTTTACTTTTGGCTTATCACAGATTTTTTTCTTGTTCATAGTAATCAAAACTATACGTGGCGGGAAACCTGCACCAGCTAGAGTTTGGGAAGATGCAAAGGGCTTAACCTGGGAGATTCCTTCGCCTGCGCCACATCATACATTTACGATCCCGCCACAATGGAATTAACAGCTAATAATATATTTGTGTGCTATGCATTATTATTTTGTGCAATAATATTTGCGTTAATTTTAATTTTTGTAAAAAAGCAAAAATTATTACGCAATTTATTGCTGACGATTATTGGTATGGCAGGATTTTCGTTTGCATTAGTTCCTTTGTATAATGTTTTTTGTGATGTTACCGGGTTAAACGGTAAATTAGATTTAACTGTGCAGTCAGCAAAAAATCAGCACCTAGATTATTCTCGAACCATTACCGTTGAATTTGTAGTTAATCATAATCATGAAATGCCTTGGGAATTTAAACCAAAACATAAAAGTCTAACCTTGCATCCTGGCCAATTAGCAACCACAGCATATTTTGCACGTAATACTACCAAACGTACTATGACTGCGCAGGCCATACCAAGTATTGCACCATCGAGGGTGAGTAAATTTTTTAAAAAAACCGAATGTTTTTGTTTTTCTAGCCAGAAGCTAGGTCCTGGCGAATCTGCCTATTTAACTCTAAGCTTTTATTTACATCCAGATATTCCTAAAGATGTACAACGTTTAACTTTGGCCTATACCATTTTTGATGTTACTAAATCTGACAACCAGCAGGAGCATGATCATGGCTGATAATCCACAACCTTACTATGTGCCAGAGCAAAGCAAATGGCCGATCATTGCTTCGGCTGGTTTAGGCATGTTGGCCGTGGGTGCGGCTACTAGTTTCCATGGTGATCCTTATGGACCATATATTTTATCGTTAGGCATTTTCGTAATGATTTATATGATGGTTGGTTGGTTTGGTGCAGTAGTTGCTGAGAGTGAAGGCGGTTTGTATAGTAAGCAAAGCGATCGTAGTTTTCGCTGGGGTATGTTTTGGTTTATATTTTCGGAAATTATGTTTTTCTTAGTTTTTTTTGGCGCATTGTTTTATGCGCGTAATTTTTCAGTGCCATGGTTAGGTGGTGATGGTGCCATAACCAAGCTAAGCACGCATGAGTTTTTGTGGAAAAATTTTCAGGCGCAGTGGCCATTATTACATAATCCGGATCCGACTAAGTTTCCCAATCCAGTGCAAGCAATGTCAGCAGTATGGTTGCCGTTAATCAATACTTTTTTGTTAGTAACCTCTAGTTTTACTATTACTTTTGCGCACCATGCATTATTAGCCAATAAACGTAAGTTATTGAATATATTTTTATTCGCCACTATTGTGCTAGGGCTAGCATTTTTATGTTTACAAGCATATGAATATCATGATGCGTATACAGAATTAAAATTAAAATTATCTTCCGGGATCTATGGCACGACGTTTTTTATGTTAACCGGATTTCATGGTGCACACGTAACTATTGGTACTATCATGCTAACCACTATGCTGTTTAGATGTATAAAAGGCCATTTTAACCCGCAACATCATTTTGCGTTTGAAGCTACGGCGTGGTATTGGCATTTTGTCGATGTAGTATGGTTGTGTTTGTTTGTGTATGTTTATATATTGCCGTTGCGGTAGGTAGCTACTTTTTCTCGACTTTAGTTTTTTCCATTCTTAGTCGCTCTTTAGTTGGCGCTTGCATAGTTTTAACTACACTGATCTTGCCGCTGCTATAAGCGCTATCAATAAACTGTTTTCCTTGTTTGACACCATGTTCGATAGCAGCTTGTTCTTTTTCAAAATCCTCATCCATATTGAGTGATTTTGTATAATCGTTTTGTGCATGGTGTAGATTCACGTTCACATTTACACGGAATTTTTCTGGTTTATCAAACATGCTGTAGGTGTAATAGAATATCTTACAGTCTCTATATTCTAGGTTGCCCTGAGTCTTTAAGTACGCTTTGGCTCCGTCAATCATGATAGCTACACCTTCGTGAACCTACAGTCTTTATAATATAAGTATAGATATTCGTCGATCATAAATGGTCTTAAAGCAGAATAAATTTACGTGTATAATCAACTATTAGAATGGTTGCTTTTTTACATACTGGTTTGGAACAAAGTTGGCCGCCTGCAGCTAATGTAGGCGGCGCTCCTGCAGAAGTGCATTGCAAAGTTTTCCCTCTGCTCTTTTCTAAACAATCTCAAGCGCAAGAGATACGGCTTAACGCACAACAAAGTTTAGATTTGCTTTCTGCCTCGGTTGATGAAAAAAATTTAGCAGCGGGTATGCGACGTAAGAAGACAGCCACACTTTCTACAGCTAATTCAAAAGGTACTTGACCTGTAATATAAAAAGTGCGTTATAATTGGCCTCAGCTAGAGGCACTGTGGCGGTACTGTAAATCATTATCGAAGAGCCCATTGCAGGAAATATGCACGATGAACCTCCCTGTTCAATTTTATGAGATAGGATCATACAGTAGGGGTAGATCTATATCAATTTGTCAGTTGTAATTCAAACATGTACATTTTCTCCCTATATGCATCCGGAACCTTAGTTCGGGATTCCGAACGTTTGCGTCCTTCATGCAACACAGCGTAACCTCGCGCCCCTTAAATTAAAGAAACGCTAGGAACGGCAACTCGTACTGCTTTGCTTTGTAAACTTTCAACTGTATTAGCAGTAAACACTGCGGTCTCTTTTGCAGCATCATAGATATATGTAATCCCAGTAAATGTAGCCTTGCTAGCGTGATAGACTGCGCGGCCAGAGTGCTCAGCAACTTTTACTGTATCAGAAGCTAAATATCCAACGTCATTGTATAATTCACTAGCACAATCCTTGCTATAATTGACGTCCTCTTTTAAGGCATTCCAATTTTTATCGGAAGAAACCTCATCCGCAGAGAGTGTGTATACAATAAGATCGTACGTGAACGCTTTTACAGAATACAAAATTCCAAGTGAGACGTGCACACCAGCACTAACTGTGTCGTACACAGCTCTAGAAGAATTAAGAGCAACTACACCAGTTTTCTTAAGCAACTCTTTAACGTTAAGTATAACCCCATCAGATTTCTTATCATCCTCAGAATTATACGCTTTTAACGAATCTTCAAGCCAATCTAATTTTCTTTTGTTATCGCCCGCCATTATATACACTCCACGTTATGTTTATAATTATTCAAGTCAGGATGCATACTATCATATATAACTAGAGTGGTCAAGCTTCCGCTTTTAATATGTCTCTATTTAGCCCTGACATACATGGATTAACTTAGTAAATGTGCAAAAAATGCGTATATGCACTGATAAATCCTCACAAAATAATAAAAGAAACGTTCAAGGTTTAATACTACAATATGGGTAACGCATAGAACATTGTAAACCTGGAGGTTAAGTATGCCATTAACTAGATCTATGGCCAGCGCCAGTTCGAGTTCAGCAACTGCGATAGAGCAAATGCTAGCCAGTTATATACCAATCACCACTGAGCCGTCATTATTTACCGGTGTGGCGCCATTTCTAGCTGCCCCAATCAAAGATTATCATAATCCTACTCCAGCGCAATTACGCTTAACTGATTTATTATTAGATGGCTTAATTACTGAAGATGTAGCAAAAATTACTGAGGCAGTGACAAAATTAAATTTAACCTGCCATAGAGTAGATGCTGATCCATCTTTAGCGATATATCGATGTAAAGATATTTCTGAATTTCCAGTACTTTTATATTGGCGCTTTGGTGATGACGTTGAGCCATTGGTGATCGAAGATCCGCATAATAAGTCTGATCTAATCTTCAGATTGGCAACTGATCTGATACTTAATAATACTTTTAAAGCGCGATGTATGATTTCTAATGCTGCTAGTAAAGGCGCGGATAAAGAAAGAGCTCCGGGTCAGAGTAAGCGGAGTAATGCTGATGGCGCGCATAGTACAAAAACTTTATTTTGTGAAATAGTGAAAAGGTTGTTTAGAAAACAAGGTCCTGCGGTGGCCCATCTACAAGTGCATGGCATGGTAGGTTCTGCTAATACGTGGATGTTAGTAGAAAATGGCAGTGGCATTAACTATACGCAGGAATATAAGAGTTTTCCGACCGAGTTTGCTTATGCGTTAGCGGAAAAATTTACGATGCCGACTTGTAATAAATTTGTATTATGTACGCAAAAATTACCTGGTGAGAAAAACGGTATACCATATACGATGCATGATTTTAAACAAAACAAAGCTTGGTTTAGAACCAAGAGTAAACCAATTAATACATGGGTATGTGCGCGGGTCGTTAATGGTGGCGGTACGTGGGTAGTAGGTAACGATCGAGGCGTATGGTTAGGCGTAGAATTTAGAACGGCGTCTTTTGGTATGTCAAATAATAACCCTCAGCGTAAGAATATAATTGAAGTTGTGGCTTTGGCAATTGAAAAATTTAAAAACTCAACCAAGCCAAGTCCGGATATTAATCCAACGTTATTAGCACAAGAGGATTTATTAAATTCGGTTAAGCCAGCAGAGGTAGAGGAATTAATTGATCCAGAATCAGAAGCAGAAGATGCTGCAGATCTAGAGTTAACTAGTAGTTCTGCTAGCAATCTATTATTTTCGACGGCTACTAGAAGAGGAACTAAGAGATCAGCTGCAGCTTCAGCATCTGATTCGTCGCCAAATAAAAAATATAAAATTAGTTAAGCTTTGCAGGTAGTATGTTATAAGAAGCTTATTTGCGAATAAGCTGGTGGAATCAAGTGCAGGACGATCAGTGGTATGGGCTTACTGGTAGTCAAGAAGTAGCGCCAGCAGGAGCCGCCTTAATTGCTAGTACAAGTTCTTTAGTATATGGGGTGTTCTATAACCTGTAGATCAATTTGTGATAGGAAAAGACACCTCACCCTTAGCCTGCATAGCAAAATTGAGACAAGACGTCCTGATGGCGCAGTATTAGTAATCGAAAATCGTAGTCAATTATTAAATTCAATAAGACCAGTCAGGATGTCTTTATCACCATCTGGTAAATTCGCGGTTTGGATGCGCTCAATTAGGGCATCTTGATCTTTATCGCTAAGTTCTACCAATTTAGGCTTCTTCATGATACATTGCAAGCTAGTTATATGGAAGATTTCAATAATACCCTATGTATGGTTTTCAACTAGTGGCAGGTTATTGCTTAACTTGTTAAGGTTCTAGACTAGATTTGAATATATTTTAACAGCGTAGATATAATAAAAGGCAGGTAAAATCATGTTTAGCAGGATTGAAATTTTTGAGTTTCACAATTTAATACTTACCTATATTAACTTGAACGATACTGGTCACAATTCTTTTGTTCAAAGATTATTATCAATTTATAAAGGCTGGCGTGCGCGCAGAATATTGACACAAATAGAACTAATCATGCAGAAGAACCCCACTTTATCAAATTACTTTACTCTCGACTATAGGACAAAAGAACGTAGTGAACTAAAAAATAAATTCTCTCAAATAAGCGATGCAACATTTGCATCATTAGCAAATAAATCTTCACCATTGATGTTGGCAGTTTTAAATAATAAGCTGCCACTGGTCACTCTATTGTTAAAATATGGAGCCAGTGTGGGCGCGCTTGATGCTAAACATAAATCCGTTTTGGATTACATTCCAAATGGTTTTGACCCATATTTGACACATTTAATGGTTAGCAGACATGCGAACCGAAATGTTCGTGGTTTAATTGTTGGTTGTGGTAATGGGTTAGGTGCATGCAATATTGATGAAAATGGTACAGATACATGGGATGCTAGTCATGCGCATATACATAAATATGATGATTTCCTGACTGTCGGGCAAGAAAGTGCTGATTATAAATGTTGTTTTCAGAGCCTGGCCAATGATGATGATTTTGTTAAGAAGTATAAGGGCAAATTAAAATCTATTATTTTTGAAAGTGTAGATTCCGATATATTGGACAGTATAACCCCAACGGGGCATGCTGTAGTATTTGATTTGGCTTATATGTTGTTAGCTGATGATGGGGTTTGTATCATAAAAATTGGTACTTATGGTGGCCATAACATAGAATTGATGGCGCAGCTATCAGGTTTTAATTTTGGAGCAACCTGGGGTAGCACATTAATAGTGCGAAAAAATTCAGACGCGATTGTTATAGAGCCATGGATGAGAAATGCCGTAGAATTTTCTCTAGGACGAAAGAGTGAATTTATATCAAAACTTCCTGTGCGACGTATATATGAGGTAAAATCAGAAAACTCGAGATTAATACCAAACGTATTTGTGCGCTTCAGTAATGAATGTTATAATTCAAAAAACGAAAAAATCTTAAATGAATATTCGCGTTGCACTTCTTTAGTTAGCAACCATCCAGATGTGCATCCAAACGCCCTAATTATTAAAGATCACTTTAGTAAAAGAGAATTAAAAGCATAATGACGCAACAACGCGCTTGCAAGCAATTAATAGCAATGTTACTCAAGTTGCCAGCATTAATCAAGTCAGGGCTCTGTCGCAAAAGCACTGCTAATCGCCGCAAAGCTGAGAAATACGTGATGTTTTTGATGTAGATGAAGTTGATTTTGCTTTAGTAAACAATGATAAAATAGAACAAATGATCGAGGTAAAAAGTTCAAATCCTGATTTACATCATGGATTAAAATATTTTCATGATAAATATAATTTACCTTCTATTCAAATGGTTAACAACTTAAGGTCTGAAAAATTTATTGACGATATTAAAGTTTTAGATTTAAATATCTATCTGAACAATTTATGTAATTTCAATAAATTAGCCATTTCTCCAATTTTATAATATGTTTTGTGTCCAAACATTCATGTTCATAACTATAATACGAACATAAGAAAAAGCCCATATTGTTAATGCCAGTTTAAATTGTCCATGACACCGCGAGTATTCCTAAAATCTACAGCAACAATGTCGGGATACTAACGCGCGATTACGCCCATCATAGATTCCATCAATAGTACGCTTAGAAAATAACCCTGGTACTGTAAAAACCTGTTTTTTAGGAATTGCTTCATCAGGAACAGTAAGCAGATTAAAATCTCCACCCACTAAATACCCAAGACTTATTAATAAATCCAAATCTGCTTTAGTGCCATCTTGGTTGTTATAATCGGCATGAAAATTGGTAATTCTGTTAATCACTCCGTTGGTAAAGATAACTTGCATTGCTTGAAATCTATGTTTATTTTTTTGGCTAATTTTTCCTGTTAATTCATCAGTAAGATTAATCATTTTTTGCTCACCAAAACATATAGTTAATAGACCACCGGCTGGTAATACCCCAGAGACAATATTATAAGCCATTTTAAAATCTATTTTTAAACTTAAAAATAACTTATTCAAACTCGCATAGAAACTCTTACCAGCCCCAGTATTATTATCTGGCGCTTCTTGCAACAGAAAACAGTCTACTTTACTTATCGTAATCAGTTCTCGCATGACAGGGATGATAAAATTTATCAGGCGATCTTGGTATTGTTGTTCGTTTTCTATGCGATAAAAACCATTGTTATAATATGATCCTGTTCTTGAGCTTATATAATCGCATTTAGTTAAAATATTGAAACTACAATATATTCCGCTGTTGCTAGCATACACTATTGGGTTATGATCGCTAATTTCAGCCTGTACTACACTCTGCCCTTGTAAACAATCAAATTTAAGCCCTGGGGTACATAGCTGTTGATATAAAACTTCAAACATATTAATTCCCTATAATATTTTTTGGCAAACTATAACTTGTGCTTCTACCACTACCTCGATTTTGTATAAATATACCATGAATTTTCGGTTTTGTCGCAAATACACGCAATATGCTACAACCCGGGTCTAACTTTCAAACTTTAGGATAACCGATGATTAGTTTTAAAGGTAAGAATTTTCTAAAACCCATAATATTAATGGCGGTTCGCTGGTATTTAGCTTATTCATTAAGCTACTGTGAAATAGAAGAGCTTCTGTTAGAACGCGGTTTGCGTGTTGATCACGCCACGGTTAATCGCTGGGTTATTGAATATTCACCGCAGCTAGCATCAAGCTTTAAAACCAAGAAAAAACCTGTTAAAGTTAGTTGGCGCATGGATGAAATCTATGTGAAAGTTAAAGGTCAGTGGATGTATCAATACCGAGCTGTTGATAAATTTGGCGACACTGTTGATTGTTATTTTGCTAAAAATCGCGACAAAAAAGCAGTTCTGGCGTTCTTCAAAAAAGCTATTGGCTCTGCAGGCAAACCCTCTGTTGTTAATATTGACAAAAACGGCTATAATACTGCGGCACTAGTTGAAATCAATAAAACGCTGATAGAGACAGAGCAAATTAAAATTAGGCAGAATAAATATTTAAACAATGTGATTGAGCAAGATCATCGATTTGTAAAAAAATTACAAGGCCAATGCTTGGTTTTAAAGCAATGCATTCGGCAAGAGAAACATTAGATGGCATTGAGCTTCATCACATGTTAAGAAAAGGGCAGCATGTGAATTCTGCAAATCAATCAATTTGTTAGCAATGTTATTCTTTGGCAACCTAATTATGCCCAGAGGGTTTATATTCTTTGAAAAAATCAACCTAATTAAACTTTACGACAGAGCCTGCCGAGGTCCGATCGATGTTGAACGGCGGTGGTGTATTGTGTTATGATGAGTTTTTGCATGTTCTATTTGCATGTTCTATTTGCATGTTCTATTTGCATGTTCTATTTGCATGTTCTATTTGCATGTTCTATTTGCATGTTCTATTTGCATGTTCTATTTGCATGTTCTATTTGCATGTTCTAACAGTTTACCAGCTTCATTCTGCGGTCTATTTTTAGTGGTTGGTTTATTTGGGGATTTTTGATATGAAGAAATTTTTTACAACATATATTGAATCACTATTATTTTCGTATGAAGCAACATTATCTTCGTATGAAGCACTATCATCTTCGTATTTAGAGCAAGAACTCTTTAGGACCAATTCAAGCGATGTGGCCGACATTTTTAATGCTTCAGCCGAAGACTGGAAAGAATTTTATGTTGCAATGAAAAATACCTTTGGTATGTCTGCCGATGGGGAGATAGAATTGTTTTTGGTACGACTGACAGCAGATAGCGACCAAAAACAAAAGGAACAACTATACAAGACCCTAAAAGCAGCTGGGTTACCAGTACCAGAAAAATCATCAGATTTGTTACCTATAAACGCTAGGTCAAAAGTACCTTCAGTAGCCTTACCTGGTTTTATGTCACTATTAGCTAGTTTTACGTACCACAGATCAACCACGATAGCAAGTTCATCAGCAAGCACAAGTTCAGAAACCATTGGATCTGTAACAAATACTTCAGTTGACGATAATTTAAACCAAGCTTCAGAAATTACTGCAGTTAATTATAAATTAGATATGGAGCAGATACAAAGTAAACACAGTGCATTTTTATTATACATTAGCACTGCCTTTATTTTCACATTATCGGATAGAGGCATGAGTGATTTCCTTATAGAATTATTTAATGAATTTAATGCTGAACCAAAACTGGCTAAAACACTATTAATTTTAATAAATAGCCAAGAACTAAGTCCTTACATAGGGCAGAAATTATCTGACGAAATAACAAAGAGGTTTAACAAGATAGAGTGTTCATGTCGAGTTATAGATACTATTTATGCCAGAGCTATATCAGATCGCGAATTAGATCAAGATTATAGAGATATGGCATATGCGGCCTTTATGCTGTGTTTTTCTACTAACAAGGGATTATTGAGCGCAATTTATGGAGCTAAAAACAAAAGCATGGTAACCGCTCTAGATATTTTAATAGAAAACAACATTGATATCAATTTAAACAAAATCTCATTTAGGGGGGTTGAATACATAAAAGAAAACTTAAAAACATTACAAGAAAAAGTAAAAACACATAAAATGCAGGATTTTTTAAACAGTATTAATCAATATGAAAAAAATAGGTTTGATTTAGCGATAGGTAAACATATAAAAAAAATAGATTCTTTAAAAACATTTTTGCAATCTGGTGGTCATATTGAAAAATTCATCGAACAATTTAAACTTTTTAATAGTTATGACTGTTTAGATTCTGTATTAATCATTGATACTGGATTAGATATTGACAACAAGACCTTATACCTATTAAGATTGGCATTAACCGCTATTTTATTAAATATATACGAGCCTCATTATGTAGATAGTTTATTTTATGAGGAAATATTTAAGGAAGAATACGAACCAAAAATTGCTGAGTCCTATAAAGATCTTATAAACGCAGCGGTAGATGCCGGCTGTTTTGATAAAATAGGATTCGATGAAGTCAGTTTGAAATTTATGAAGTTGGGCATGCACAGATCAGGTGAAGCTACTTGTACACTGCGTGATATGCGCACAAAGGAACAATTGCTCAACGGCATTTTTAAAGACATCATTGATGATGAACAAAGAACTGAACGACTTGTTACAACCGTTAATGATTTGATTAATAAACTACAGCAAAGAAAAGAACTTAAACAAGGTTATACGCCGCCACCCAAGCAACAAAACACACTTTTTTCTACAAATATGTCGTTGGATAAAAATACGCTTGACTTGTATCCAAAAAAGAAGTTGCATGAATCTAAAGAAGTGGATGAGGCCTTGACGTGCATGGAAAGGGGTTTCCAGACTAGATTTGTCAACAAATTTTTAGAACCAAGATCGGGCATTAATGATAGTCTTATGTTTGCAAGCGATGATGTTAAAAAGCATTTTTTTCATAGACTGAACATACTTATTTCAACCAATAATCAGAAAGCTATACCAATTATTAATCGTTGGAGATTTAATTATTCGAAATCATATGATGAAATAGAAAAATTAGCCAAAGGATTCAATATATCCATCAATTCTCCCTCTAGCCACATAAAATGTAAAGCCACAATGTAAAAATTGGGTTCTAATGAAATGGACTCGCCTACTTTAACAACGGCTTCAAAAGAGCCAAAATGGTGAATATACCATTTAAATAAAGTAAGGAGTCCGTATGAACATTACCACATTAGGTGTTGATTTGGCAAAA